>Ga0185299_10000354_pt1 | contig 134447 bp, 117 predicted proteins | sample PaiPotPPA55metaG_FD_128002 | JGI IMG/M metagenome (GOLD analysis project Ga0185299, IMG submission 128002) | Iron sulfur acid spring bacterial and archeal communities from Banff, Canada, to study Microbial Dark Matter (Phase II) - Paint Pots PPA... ...
CATGCGCATCCGCCTGATCCGCGAGTTGATAAGAACCTTGCCCCGATGCCCCTGTTGTGGCGCCCTCGCAGCGTCAAGAGGACGCAAACACTCGTGACGCAGTAAGATTAGCGGGAGCGTAATCCACCGTTAAAGCCGCCGGGTTGGCGGATTGCACCGGAGCCTGTCATCGAACCGCGCCTTGCGCGGACCAGTCAGGCTCAATCCGTCCTGCGATCTAACGGCGCCGGCGGACGCAACGGAGGCCGACATCGCGCGAACGCGTTCGTCGATGCGCGCCCAGGCCGTAGGGCGGATTAGCGAAGCGTAATCCGCCATCTTTTTGCCCGTTACAACCGCCGAAGCGGCGAGGTTCGACGTGACGGGCGTAATCCGCCTCATCCCTGATCAGGTGCTCCCAGAATCGCCGCTGCCAGATGCCGCGTTCATTGCGTGCGACCCGAACGGCGCTGAGCCTTTCCCGCTTCGGCAGCGCCCTCGCAAAATGGCTCTTGATGAGCCGCCAGCGGGTTGAGAAATCGGCATCATCCGGCGGCAAGGTCCAGATCGCATGCAGCGCGTCGCGCTCGATGGAAGCAAGATGCAGATCGAGGACAGGATGGTCAATCTCGCGCCGGGAATGGCAGTCACCGTCGAGATCAAGACCGGCACGCGGCGGCTGATCGAATATCTGATGTCGCCGTTGCTGCGGTATCGGCAGGAGAGTTTGAGGGAGAGATGATGACACTGTCGTGTAAAATGAGGGTCGAAAATTGTCGAACGAGCTTAAGTAGTTTATTTATACTAGTGCAATCTTCACTTGTCGGAGCGCATGAGCCGCCGTAGCATCGAAAATGACATCTGAAGTGAATCTGGAGCTGGGATGTTGCTTGATCAATCTCTTAGTCTTCTGTCCTTTGCTCGAAGACCGGAAGGAACTTCGTTTTGTCGCGCAAATTCGGTAGCCCGTACGGGCTTTGGCGAAATCTCCGGCGGCATTGCCGGCGGTGTCAGGTAGCGGCATGAGGAGAATTAAACGCTGGATCATCGTGATCGTTCTTCTGACAGTCGGCGTGCTGTTCGCAATTCGAACATATGGGGAGCAAGGCCGCCTTTCTTTTGGCCGCTGGATCTTTACCAAGTCAGTTGATGTCAAGTCTGCCGGAAATGATCGCGCGACATATTATCGCTTGAAGGTCAATCTCGCCTACAAGGGTGAGCCACTCGATCTCGATATCGTAGTCGGCTGCAATGTCAGCGTCACGACATACAAGGATAACGATCGAACGGTCGAGATCGGCGTTGCGCCGATGGTGTACGGCCTCAAGATGAAAGACGGACGCGGCGTCGTCGTGAGTCCGCCCGAAGCCTGTCAGGGGGAGACCACCGAGAACGGCAAGGTGCCGGCGGCGTTGCTCCCGCTCGTCGTCACTTACGAAAATGCGGATCAGCCGTGGTTCGGCCTTGCCTATGCGTCGGAGGACGCTTACGCGAGCCCCATTTCCGAACTCAAATTCTTCGGTGCCACGATCAGCAAAGCCACGCGCGAGGAATGGCAGGAATGGCGCAAGACCGAGGCGCCGAAGAATTTCATCACCTACGAGCTTCTCGGCATCAACGAAAAGAACCGGTTTGACAAACCTCACTGGAAGCCGGGCTTTCGGGCCATGAGCTCCGAGTGCACGGGCTTTTCGTGGGTAAAGCTTCCGGAGCCAGTGCGCGATGCCATTCGGCCGTACTGGCCGGCGAGTAAGCCTCGCTATTGGTACCCGAGCGAAGATGCGCGACGCGTTTTCTACAATGTCGGCGATTTTCACTTGGGGAAGGTGCTGTTCGAAGGCAATCCGCTTCGCGAATATTTTGCAGAGTGGGGCTTTATCGCGGGCCAGCCGCGTCACATGCCGGGGGCTGTGATTTTTTACAAGGGGCACGTCGCTGGCGATGTATACCCTGCCATGTCTGACCTTTCGTTGGACCGCCTTGATGATGCTGGTGAGCTGCCGTCGGCAATTAAAGCAAAGTCAAAAAAAAGCTACGCCGAAGCGACGGTTGATCCAAAGCTGAAAGGTTTCGCATATTGCGACGTCGTCGATGGGATCGATGGTGAGCCTTCCGCTATAGGCGTTGTTCAACCCTTGGCAAATCGAATCAATGGTGAGCCGATCAATGATGAACTGATGCGGTATAGCACCAACTTTGACTATGCCTTCGAGCGAGACGAGTACGTCTTCTTCTACAAACGCTATCCGCTGGTGAATATTGTTTTTGGGGGGTTGTAATGAGCACTGCTGGTCTAAGCGGAATTCAGCCCGTAGGGCGGATTAGCGGAGCGTAATCCGCCATCTTTTTGCCCGTTACAACCGCCGAAGCGGCGAATTGCGCTTCGCTAACCCGCCCTACGAAATCGTCTACCGCTCGCCAAATTCGCCGCTCTGTTCAAGGTCACCCGCCCAGTCTTCGGCAACAATTCCTGCTCGCAAAGGGAAGGTTTTGCCGCGTACTGACGACCGCCTGCCGCAAAGTTGCGACATGTTCGACGAGCAAGGTTTGTCGCCGTTCCAGCAGATTAACCGTGAAGAACCAGCAGCCGCCCGGAACGAACGGCGGCCTTAATGGCGGATTACGCTGGCGCTAATCCGCCATACTGGAGGTGCGAGCGCGGCAAGCCTCGGGATGACGTCGAGCGCGCGGAAGTGACGCCAAAGCCGATGCGCCGCCGGAGAAAATTCTCCCGTAATTTCAAGCTGATTTCACCCGTCCAGTCCCATTTGCAAAAATATTCCTGTTTCCCGCTGGGCCAAATCACTTCTATATCCTCAGCCGTCTCGCTCCACTCGAGGGGCGTATCGCGGTCGTCACGGACGCGGGGCGGGATGCGGTGGACGTGGGCTGCGCTATTGACGAACAGCGCTGACGCGGACGGCAAAGTCGTGTGGTCCTGACGCCTCGACGCCGGCGTCAAGTTGGCGGTTAAGACACCGCCAGCGACGGTGACAAGAAAGCCCGATCGCCGGGGAGAGCACGAAATAAGCCGTAAAACCATCGCGCAGGGAATGCCGGATTGCCTCCGCTGAACCTGTATGCTCGTGTGCGTTTGTTTTGTGCACTGTTGCACACGAGACCGCGGGTGCAGCGTGCACCCGGTATTCCCTGCGCCCTCTGATTAAGAGGGTAAGGAAATTTCTGGCAAACCTCGGGCATATCAGGCCGCGAGATCGCGAAGTTGTGGTTGCAGCTGTTTGAAAATTCAATCACGGCTGTCATTGCCGACTTGGCCGGGCAACCTCCGGCATGTTACGGGTCCGCCGAGTTCGGGAACTTCAACGGCGGTTCAGGGTTCGATTCCCCGCGTTTGTTTTCGCGCTGCAGGGCATAGGTATTGAGTGAGATTGATTGTGGCTCTCAAAGACCTCACCACCTACCGGAAAAAGCGCGATTTCGAGAAGACCGCGGAACCGAGCGGCGTGGCGGAGGTGGCGCCCTCGGAGCGCCGGCGCTTCGTCATTCAGGCGCATGATGCGACGCGGCTGCATTACGATCTGAGACTCGAGTTCGACGGCGTGTTCAAGTCCTGGGCGGTGACCCGGGGCCCCTCGCTCGATCCGCACGACAAGCGGCTGGCGGTCGAGGTGGAAGATCATCCGCTCGATTACGGTGACTTCGAAGGTACCATTCCGAAGGGACAGTATGGCGGCGGCACCGTGCTGCTCTGGGACCGCGGCTATTGGGAATCCGACGATCCCGACAAGGGGTTCAAGAAGGGCGACCTGAAGTTCACGCTGCACGGCGACAAGCTGCACGGCAGTTGGGTGCTGGTCCGCATGCGCAACGACCGCGACGGCGGCAAGCGCACGAATTGGCTGCTGATAAAGCATCGCGACGAATTTGCGAAAGAGGGCGAAGCCAACAACATCCTCGACGCCGACCGATCGGTCGCCTCGGGACGCACGATGGCGGAAATCGCGAGCGGCAAGGGCAAGGCGCCAAAGCGGTTCATGATGGCGAAGGCCGGCCGCGGCACAGCCGACGCGGTATGGCATTCGAACCGTGGCGATGCCGCGGAGGCCCGGGCGCAAAACAAGGCCGGATCGCGATCCCCCGCGAAAGTGACAAAAGGCAAAAAGGTCGCCGCGATGCCGGATTTCGTCGCGCCCGAGCTCTGCGTCGCGGTCGAGCGTCCGCCGGGCGGGGAGGGATGGGGCCACGAAATCAAGTTCGACGGCTATCGCGTGCAATTGCGTGTCGAGGACGGCGAGGCGCGGCTCAAAACCCGCAAAGGACTGGACTGGACGGACAAATTCCGAGCCATCGCCAAAGCGGGAAACGCGCTGCCCGATGTTCTGATCGATGGCGAGATCGCAGCGCTCGACAATATTGGCGTGCCGGATTTTTCTGCGCTGCAGGCCGCGATTGCCGATGGCAAGACCGACAACCTCATTTTCTTCGCGTTCGACCTGTTATTTGCCGATGGTGAGGACCTTCGCGCACTGCCGCTCCGCCAGCGAAAGGCACGGCTGAAGGAATTGCTGGAGGTGCGCGCCAAGGCCAAAGCCGAATTGATCCGCTATGTCGAGCATTTCGAGGAGCCCGGTGACAGCGTTCTGCAATCGGCGCGGAAGCTGTCGCTTGAAGGCATTGTCTCCAAAAAACTCGGTGCGCCCTATCGTTCGGGCCGGTCCGAGGACTGGACCAAGGCCAAAACCCGAGCCGGGCATGAGGTCGTGCTGGGCGGATGGAAAACCACCGACGGCAAATTCCGCTCGCTATTGGCCGGCGTCCATCGCGGCGATCATCTCTCCTATGTCGGGATCGTCGGCACCGGCTTTGGGCAGGACACGGTCAGGCGCATCATGCCGGCGCTGAAGAAAGCCGCCTCGGACAAAAGTCCGTTCGGCGGCAAGGATGCGCCGCGCAAAACGCGCGATGTGCACTGGCTGAAGCCCGAGCTCGTCGCCGAGATTGAATTCGCCGGCTGGACCGACGGCGGAAACATCAGGCAGGCGGCGTTCAAGGGACTGCGCCAGGACAAGCCGGCCGATGAGGTGACGGCAGAGGAGCCGGCCATGACCAAAGTTGCCAAACCTGCCGGAAAGACCGCAGCCAAGTCGGGCAACGCGCCGGCAATACCAGCGGCGAACAAATCCGCCGAAGTGATGGGCGTCATCATTTCAAAACCTGACAAGGCGCTGTGGCCGGATGCCGGCGACGGCAAGCCCGCGACAAAACTTGATCTCGGCCGTTATTACGAGGCGGTTGGTGGCTGGATGATCGGCCACCTGAAAGGGCGGCCGTGCTCGGTGGTTCGCGCACCGGACGGCATCCATGGCGAGAAATTCTTTCAGCGTCACGCGATGCCCGGCACCTCGAAGCTGCTGGAGCTCGTAAAAGTCTCCGGCGATCGCAAGCCCTATCTGCAGATCGATCGGGTCGAAGGTCTCGCGGCGGTGGCGCAGATCGGCGGCCTCGAGCTGCATCCCTGGAATTGTGCGCCGTTTGCGCCTGACATCCCGGGAAGGCTGGTGTTTGATCTCGACCCCGCGCCGGAGGTCGAATTTTCCGACGTGATCGAGGCCGCCAAGGACATGCGGCAGCATCTCGCCGACCTCGGCCTGGAAAGTTTCTGCAAGACCACCGGCGGCAAGGGGCTGCACGTGGTGACGCCGCTCGCCTGCGGCGCCAAGGACAAGGTGACATGGAAGGAAGCAAAAGCCTTCGCGCAAGGTGTCTGCCAGTGGATGGCCAACGAAAGCCCCGAGCGCTACCTGATCAACATGTCGAAGCAAAAGCGCACGGGAAAGATCTTCCTCGATTATCTACGCAACGACCGGATGGCGACCGCGGTCGCGGTGCTGTCGCCGCGGGCGCGCGAAGGCGCCACCGTCTCGATGCCCTTGGTCTGGGCGCAGGTACGCGGCGATCTCGATCCCAAACGCTACACGGTCCGCACCGTGCCGGCGCTGCTCGCCAAAAGCAAAGCGTGGGAGGGGTATGATGAGGCCGCGTCGTCGATAAAGACCGCGATCAAGAAATTGACGGGGAAAGTCTAACCTTTGTCATTCCGGGATGCGCCGGCAGGCGCAGGCCCGGAATCCATACTCACGATGGTGGTTATGGATTCCGGGTTCGCGCTTCGCGCGTCCGGAATGACGATGTCAGTCCTACCTCGCGTTGCCCGCGAACAATCCGTCGAACCTGAACGAATAGCCGACGCCCACGATATAGCTCGGCGCATTATGGTTGAGGCCGAAGGCGACGTGGAAATCGACCTGCTGCGTGGGGCTCAGGCGAAATATTCCGCCTGAATTCAACATCACGCTCGGGCCCGCGTTCTCGGGATAGTCGCCGACATATTCCGTAAACAGGCTGGCCCTCTCGGTCAGCTTCTTTTCGATCACAAAGGTGGTTTCCGTGATGCGCTTGGTTGTCAGCTCGGAGGGGCGGAAGAACTCCGTCAGCATTCCGCTCACGCTCCAGCCGTCGTGCAATTCCCACGACCATGGCATCTGCAGATAAGGCTGCGCGCCGCGGCCGGCGATGTCGACCGCGCCGGTCGGGAGCGCGATGCCGAACACCAGCGACAAGTCGATCTTGCCCGGGACCGGGCTGACCTGCCACTTCACCGCCGGGGCAACATCGGAAAACCCCGAGCTTCCCGGCGCGCGGACATTGGCAAAATACGTCGGCACATCCACCAGCAGCTCGAGGCAGGGAGCTACGCCGAGGCGCCATCTTGAGTTGGTGCCGTCGATGGTTCGGCCGCCGTCCCGGGCGCTGACATTCACCCCGTTCTCGCTCTGCAGACTGCCGGTCGGCACCACGATGCTGGAATTGGTGACATCGGGCCGGTCGGTCACGATCTCGTCCTTGGCGGTCGGGCAGGCGTCGGCCCACGCCTCACCCGCCGCTGATATCGCGAACGCCGACAGCAAGCATGCTGGGAGAACTTGTTTATGCATAACGACCTTGATCGAAGAAAAAAGCGAAGGCGAACTGCAGCCAAGTCGAGAGAGCAAGTCGAGAGAGATAGGCATACAGCCTAAATCGCCTTCCGCGAGAGCAAAAAATTAGCGGTTTTGGCGGGAATATTTGGCGTCGTTCTCCGATCTGGCGTGCGGATCAAAGTCGTCCGAGCAATAGCAGGATCAGCAGGATGACGACGACAAGGCCGAGGCCGCCGCCACCGTAATATCCGGTGCCGTAGAATGGTCCACCGCCGACGCCTGAGAATCCGCCGAGCAAAGCGATAACGAGAATGATCAGGATAATCGTTCCAATAGACATTGCAGTACTCTCCTCCAGCCTGACAGCAACATGTTGTCCTGTCATCGTCGGCTAGAAACAAATCGTAAACCGGATAGTTCCTTCTATTGGCGGCGGCATGCCGCGCTCTTTTTTCCCGAGAATGTGGAACTAGATCCAGCTACGTTAGTACGTGCACTCTCGTCAGAAGAGGAAACCGAAGATGGCCGCACCTCTCATCGTTTCAATCCCGCATCGCCTTGGCCGCGAGGAAGCGACGCGCCGGCTGAAGGCGGGATTGACCCGCGCCGTCTCCAGCATCCCGGTGCTGACGGTCGACGAGGAGCGATGGGAGCAGGATCGCATGATCTTCCGCGTCCGCGCGCTGGGGCAGGCGGCGTCAGGCCATCTCGATGTGGCGGACGATCATGTCCGGCTCGAAGTCACGCTGCCGTGGCTGTTGCAACGATTTGCCGAAGTGGCGCAGGTCGCGATCAGGAATCGCGGAAACCTCTTGCTCACGAAACGAGGCTGATAGGCGGCCATTTATATTGCTCTGCAAGATTTATATTGCTCTGCAACGGGGCCGTGAAAGACGTTCGCAGCTCATTTCCTAAACCCGCCGGTAACGGATTTTGCCGAATATTTAGTCCGCGGAGGGAGGGAACCGACTCAACGTTGTCGGCACGACACCCGCCAGGCCGCCCGGCCTTCGATCCCGGGCGGCCTTTCGCGTTTGACACGCTTTATGTGCCAACACGCTCTTTCGCCGGCCTCACAGCAGCGACGAATCTGGCCTTCAATACCGCCGCCGGCAGATGCCTGAAGAGATCGGAGAGGCGCAGCTCCGTCGCATCGGCTTTGGCAACGCCTTTCACGGAATAGCCGCTTACGTCGAGCGCCGCATCAAAGGATTCTGCGTTGGGCCAGACCCGGCCCACTTGCGAAAACGGGGCGAATGATTTTGCAACCGCGGTGATCACCGCGTCGCGCCCGCGGCGTCGGGCGAAGGCGATGACATGGTCGCGGTGCGCCCCACGGACTGGCAGCGGCACATAATCGCCATGGGCAAACACGTCGGCAAGTTCGTTCCGAAGCTTGAGCAGGTGCCGGGTCCAGGCCAGCTTCAAATGACCATTGGACCAGTTTTGCACGAGGTCCCCCCAATCCGGCGTTTCCGTCGACGCCAGCACGGAAGCGCGTTCGGCAAAATCCACCGGGCGCCGGTTATCCGGATCAACCAACGACAGATCCCAAAACTCCGCGCCCTGATAGAAATCCGGCACCCCCGGCATCGTCGCCTTCAAGGTGAGCTGGCTTAGTGAGTTCAGCGCCCCCAATAGCGACGTTCGCTGCGCCAAGGCGTCAAGCGAGTTCAGAAATTCCGCCGATACCGAGCGATCGAGAATTCGCATGATGAAGTCTCGCAGGCCCGCCTCATAGGCTTCGTTGGGATTGAGCCAGCTCGTTTCCTGCTTGCCTTCCCGCGCCGCCTTCAGCGCGTAGGCCTGCATTCGTTCCAGGAACGTTTCGTCGTAGTGGCCGGAGGGCCATGCACCGAGCAGAGCCTGATACAGCATGTATTCGAACGTCGCCGATGGCGCGCGCATCTCGCCGGCGATAACAAGGTGCGGTGCGTTCAGGATCTTCCATCGCGCCACCGCGCTGGTCCATTCGCCGGGAAGCTCGGCCAGCGCCAATAGCCGCGCGCGGGCGTCCTCGCCGCGTTTGGTGTCGTGCGTCGAGGTCGCGGTCATGCCGTGCGGCCACCGCCTGACACGTGCCTTCATTGCCTCGTGAAAGGCGTCGACCGAAAGCGCTCTGGCCGACGGGTCGCCGCCGACCTCGTTGAACGCGAGCAGCCGGTGATAGCGGTAGAACGCGGTATCCTCGAGCGACTTCGCCATCACCGGGCCGGTGAACTGCTGCAGTTTTAGTGCGAAGCGGCGCACGCGCGACGCGCTATGCGCGGCGCGGCCCGGCTTGATCAGGTCCATGGTCAGCGTGTCACGCACAAAGTCGAAGATGCCCTCGTCGGCGGCGAACCAGTCCGCGCGTGCCTTGACGATTGTTTCGGAGATCAACGCGCGGTCGGGGGCAGATGGGCCGGCCGGCGTCAGATAGGTGCGATAGACCGGGAAATGCAGGATGTAGAGTTCGAGCGCCTGCCGCAGGCCGTCGGCCGAATAATCGCGGGTCGAGTAATGTCCGCCGGCAATTCGTGCGAGCAGGCGTCTCAGCACCGTGAATTCGCTGGTCAGTAGGGTTTCGAGCACCCGGCGTTTTGCTTCTTTCACGACGGGGTCGAGCCTCGGCGTTGTGTTGCTGATCTGCCGCCACACCTCGTCGAGCGCGGCGAGGCCGCTGTCTTCGGCCAGCACCCTCGTGATGGCGTTCAGCCACTCATAGCCCGTCGTGCCATCGACGCCGGCGAAGCCATACAGCGTCTCACGCTCGCCGAGAATCTTTTCGACCACGACGTAGAACGGCTTTGCGGCCTCTCCCTGCGCATTGCGGATCAGGCGGCGCAGGCGCTGAAAATATTGCGCGGGATCGCGCAAGCCGTCGATGTGATCGAGCCGCAGGCCCTGAAGCTTCTTTTCCGAAATCAGCCTTTTGACCAACTGGTGGATGGCGCCGAATGTAGCCGTATCCTCGACGCGCAATCCCGCGAGCGAATTGACGTCGAAGAACCGCCGATAATTGATGTCGCTGGAAGCCAATCGCCAATGGCCGAGCCGGTAATGCTGGCGTTCGAGCAGATGATGCAGCGCCAGCGTTGGCGCCGCGCGGTCGGGCCCGGCGCGATAAGCCTCCAAGCCGCGCGCGATGATCTCGGCGCCTTCGGGGATGGCTTTCAGCTCCGCCTTGAAGGCGGGGGCTTCCTCGCGATTGGGATGGCGCAATCCCCTGTAGCGCGACGCAAGGTCGATGATGTGTCTTCCCGCCGCGTCATCCTCGATGCCCGCGGCCTTTACGACGTTGCGCAAGATCTCGCTGTAACGCTCCGGCGCGATCGGCAGCCGATGCTCGAAATACCAGGCCGAAAAACTGCCTTCGCCGGGATCATACCGAAGTTCGATCTCGCCCTTTTCCAGCGCTTCGCCGTAGGACGAACCGATGATCGGCAGCAGCACGCCGGCCCGCGCCCGGTGAGGCAAGATGTCCCAATCGATGTCGAACGAGGCCGCATGCGGCGAGGCCGGACCCCATTCCAGCACGTCGAGCCACCATGGATTATCGGCGAAATGCACGCCGACATGATTGGGAACGAAATCGAGAATAAGCCCCAGATCGTGCTCTTTGAGCGCCCGGCTCAACCGCTCAAAACCGTCCTCGCCGCCGAGTTCCGGATTGAACTCGGTATGATCGACGATGTCGTAGCCATGGGTAGAGCCCTTGCGCGCCTTCATGAAGGGCGAGGCGTAGAAATGCGTGATGCCAAGCGCTTTGAGGTAGGGGACGATGGAGGCGGCGGCATCGAAATCGAAGTCCGCCGTCAGCTGCACGCGGTAGGTCGCGATCGGAATCGCCGGAGGCATCAGCCCGCATCCAGATGCCAGAACACCGACCATGGTGGGAGGCGGTCGCTGATGTCGTCGCCCCAGATTTGGCTGCCGGCCGTTTCACGTTGCTGATGGGCGATCTCGCTATTCGACAGGTTAGCCAATAGCCGCAGCCTCGTGCCGTCGCCCATGCGCCAGTGCGCCGTCAGCAAACAATTGTCTGCCGCATGCGCCTCGCCAAACGTCGCGCCGGCCAGCCGGGGCACGATCTCGCGCTGGCGGATCGCGAGCAGTTGCCGGACCAGCGCCAGCCGCTTTTTTCCCCTTGCTTCGTTGCGCGCTTCCCAATCCAGTACCGCGGATTTAAAGGTTGAGAGATCGAGCGGATCGGGAACTTCATTGCCATATTTCGCGTAAGCCCAGTCGTATTCCTGACGCCGCCCCTTGCGCACGGCATCCGCCAGATCGCCGTGAAAATCGCAAAAGAACGGGAACGGCGCTTTCGAGCCCCACTCTTCACCCATGAACAGCATCGGGATGTTCGGCGCCAGCAACGTCACGGCCAGGGCTGCTTCGATCGCCTTGGGATCGGCGATGTTCTCGAGGCGATCACCGAGCGCGCGGTTACCGATCTGGTCGTGGTTTTGCAAAAAGTTGACGAAAGCCGACGGCGGCAGAAAGCCGCTCGGCTCGCCACGTCGTTTGCCACCCCAAAAGGCGGCGGCCTCGCCCTGATAGACAAAGCCTGACCCAAGCGCCCGCGCAAGGTCCCGACGCGGCGAGCGTTGATAGTCGCCGTAATAACCCTTCGCCTCGCCGGTCAGGAGTACGTGCCAGGCGTGGTGATAGTCGTCGTTCCACTGCCCCCGGTATTTGCCACGCGGTGGTTCTTGGGCGGGGTCCAACAGGCTGGCGATGTTATCGCCGTTCTCAAGCACCAGATGGATGTGGCGGCCGGTTGCCGCGGCCAGATCGCCAACCGCGAGACTGAGATCGTGCAGCAGCGGGACATCGCCGGGTTCGAAGATGTTATTCACCGCATCGAACCGCAGCCCGTCGAAGCGATATTCGCTCAGCCAATGGAGCGCATTCTCGATTGCAAAGGCGCGTACCCGCGGCCGGCGATAATCGATCACCGGGCCCCATGGTGTCTGCGCGTCGGTGAAGAAGCTGGGCGCATAGCGGCCGAGGTAATTTCCTTCCGGCCCGAAATGGTTGTAGACGACGTCGAGATGCACCATCAGCCCGCGCAGATGCGCCTCGTCGATCAGGGTTTTCAAATCCTCAGGACGTCCATAGGCGCTGTCGGGCGCGTACCACAAGACGCCGTCGTAGCCCCAGTTGCGCGATCCAGCGAAATCCGCAAGCGGCATCAGTTCAAGCGCGGTGATACCGCTCGCCACCAGGTGATCGAGCTTGTCGATCATGGCGCGGTAGGTGCCCTCCGGCGTGAAAGTGCCGACATGGGCTTCGATCAGGACGGTCTCCTGCCATGGTCGCCCCCGCCATTGCGAGGCGCGCCATGGATAAGCGGCGTGATCGATCACCTCGCTCGGGCCAAAGACATCGTCAGGCTGGAACGCCGAGGCCGGATCGGGCACGTCGATCTCGTCGTCGATCCGGAATTTGTAGCGCGCACCGGCTTTCACGCCGGCAACCTCGGTGGAAAACCAGCCGTCGTCGCCGCGCCGCAGCGGCTGGGATTTTTCCAACAGCAGATCGACGCGCTTTGCTGCCGGCGCCCACAAGCGAAATGACGCGCCGTCCGCCGTCAGCCTCGTCCCGAATTGCCGCTCACTCATGTCGACCCCGCGAAGGCAAGGACCGAACGGGGAGGCGCTTTTGCCTCGCTGCCGGACGCAACGTCCCTGATCTCCCGCTTAACGTCCGCGGTGTTCAATAGTTGCTGCCAGGTCTTGTATTCCGGCATCGTCGGCAGCTTGAACGCGATCTCTTCGGGGGCTGCGTTCAGCACGATGAAAATCGGCGGCTGTCCGCGCTCGATCGGCCCCAGCACGTAAGCGAGAAACCGCCCCTCGGGGAATTTCCAGTCTTCTTCCTTCATGTCGTCGGCCGACGGTGTCAGCCACAACACGCCATAGGTGCCATCGGCGCGCCGTCCGTCGAGCCAGCGATGCGAGCGGATTTGCGGAAATCGTTTGCGCAGGGCGGTCATGTGGCCGATGAAATCGACGAGGTCGTCGCCTTCGCGGCCAAGGCCGTCCCAGCTGACCCAGCCTGTTTCGTTATCCTGGCAATAGGCGTTGTTGTTGCCGTTCTGGGTGTTGCCGACCTCGTCGCCGGCCAGAATCAGCGGCAGGCCCTGCGCCAGCATCAGACATGCAAGCTGGTTCTTCCGCAATTGCCGGCGCAGCGCCGATATCGCGGGGTCGTCGGTCGGGCCTTCGTGGCCGCAATTGGTAGAGTGGTTTTCGTTTGACCCGTCGCGATTGCCTTCGCCATTGGCCTCGTTGTGCTTTTCGTTGTAGCTGAACAAGTCCTGCAGCGTGAAACCGTCATGGACGGTGATGTGGTTGACGCTGGCGCGCGGCCTGCGGCCGTCGCGGTTGAAGATATCCGACGAACCGGTCATGCGGCTCGATACTTCGCCGATCAGGCTGCCTTCGCCGCTCCAGTAGCGTCGCATCGCGCTACGGTAGCGGTCATTCCATTCCGACCATTGCGACGGAAACGCGCCGACCTGGTAGCCGCCCATGCCGAGGTCCCAGGGCTCGGCGACAAGCTTGACCGATGACAGCACCGGGTCTTGCCGGATCGCGGTAAGGAAGGCGCTGTTGCGGTCAAAGCCGTTCGGCCCGCGCGCGAGCGTCGTGGCAAGATCGAACCGGAAACCGTCGACATGGCAGACCTCGACCCAGTAGCGCAGCGAATCCATCACCAGTTGCAGCACGCGCGGATGCCTCAGATTAACCGAGCTGCCGCAGCCGGTGAAATCGTCGTAAAAGCGCGGATTTTCCGGCTTCAGCACGTAATAGGAGGCGTTGTCGATGCCGCGGAACGACAGCGTCGGGCCCATATGGTTGCCCTCGGCGGTGTGATTATAGACGGCGTCGAGCATCACCTCGATGCCGGCATCGTGCAGCCGCGCCACTGTGGTGCGAAAGGCGTCGAGCGGATTATCCTGCGCGTAGCGCGGCTCCGGCGCAAAGAACGAGAGCGTATTGTAGCCCCAATAATTCGACAGCTTCTTCTCCACCAGCACCCGGTCGTCGATCAGCCCATGGACCGGAAGAAGCTCGATGGTGGTGACGCCAAGCTTTCTCAGATGCTCGATCATCGCGGGCGAAGACAGGCCGCCATAGGTGCCGCGCAGGTTGGGTGGGACGTCCCCGCGCTTCTGGGTCAGGCCCTTGACATGGGCTTCATAGATGATGGTGTCTTCCCAGGGGATGTTGGGCCGCATTTCGCGGCGACCCCAATTGAAGGTTTCGTCGACCACGACGGCCTTCGGCATGGCGCGGGCGTTGTCGCGGCGGTCGAACGAGAGGTCCTCGCGCGGGCTGCCGGTGCGATAGGCGAAATGCGCATCGGTCCATACCAGCCGTCCGGCGAGCCGCCTCGCATAGGGATCGAGCAGCAGCTTATTGGCGTTGAAGCGGTGGCCGTGGTCGGGCTCGTACGGCCCATGAACGCGATAGCCATAGAGCTGTCCGGGCGAAACGTCGTTCAGGTAGCCGTGCCAGACATCCTCGGTGCGTTCCGGCAATTCGATGCGCTCGAGTTCGCGGCGGCCCTGGCTGTCGAACAGACAAAGCTCGACCTTTTGTGCATTCGCCGAGAACAACGCAAAATTGGTGCCCCTGCCGTCCCAGCTTGCACTGAGGCGTGAGGACGTTCCGGCGGACAAACGCATGCCTTAGCTTTCCGGTACGAGAAAAATAGCGGCCAGAGGCGGAATGGTGAGGTTGAGCACCGGGGAGGGGCCGTCCAGGGTGCGGACCTCGCCGACATTGCCGACATTGCTGCCGCCGTAATGTGCGGAGTCCGAATTGAGCACTTCGTGCCACTTGCCGGCGATCGGCACAGGGATGCGATAATTGTAATATACATTCGGCGAAAAATTCACCGCCACGAGGCAGCGCGCGCGGGCATCGTTGCCCTTGCGCATCCACGCGAACACGTTGCCGTTGGCGTCGTCGGTCACCAGCCATTCGAAGCCTGTGGGCTCGCAGTCCAGTTCATGCAGCGCCGGCAGGGCGCGATAGAGCCGGTTGAGATCGCGGATCAGCGCCTGGACGCCGGCATATTTCTTCTGCCCGAGCAGATGCCAGTCGAGCGAGCGATCGTGGTTCCATTCGCGCTCCTGACCGAATTCGCAGCCCATGAACAGCAATTTCTTGCCGGGGTGGCCGAACATGAAGCTGTAATAGGCGCGCAAATTGCCAAAGCGCTGCCAGTCGTCGCCGGGCATCCGCCCCAGGATCGAGCGCTTGCCGTGGACGACTTCGTCGTGCGACAGCGGCAGGATGAAATTTTCCGAAAACGCGTAATGCAGCCCGAACAAGATGTCGCCGTGATGATATTTGCGGTGGATCGGATCCTTGCTGATGTATTCCAGCGTGTCGTGCATCCAGCCCATGTTCCATTTGTAGCCAAAACCAAGGCCGCCGAATTCAACCGGGCGCGACACCTGCGGCCATGAGGTCGATTCTTCGGCAGCGGTCGTGGCCTGCGGAAAGCGCGCGAACACTTCGGTGTTGAAGCGGCGCAGGAAATCGATGGCGTCGAGATTCTCCCGGCCGCCGAATTTGTTCGGGATCCAGCCGCCTGCGGGCCGGCTATAGTCGAGATAGAGCATGGAGGCGACCGCGTCGACGCGCAGGCCGTCGACGGCATAGCGCTCGAGCCAGAACAGCGCGTTCGACACCAGGAAGTTTACAACCTCGGTGCGGCCGTAGTTGTAGATCAGCGTGCCCCAGTCGAGGTGGCGGCCCTGCTGTGGGTTGGCGTGCTCGTACAGCGCAGTGCCGTCGAAATTGCCGAGGCCGTGCGGGTCGTCGGGAAAATGCCCGGGCACCCAGTCGAGCAGGACGCCGAGGCCTTCCCGATGGCAGGCGTCGACCAAGGCGGAAAAATCCTCCGGGCTCCCGAACCGGCTGGTCGGGGCATACAGGCCGGTCGGCTGGTAGCCCCAGGACCCGTCGAACGGATGCTCGCTGATGGGTAGTAATTCGATATGGGTAAAGCCGAGGTCGCGGGCGTAGCGCGGCAGCTGCTCGGCGAACTCGCGATAGGTCAGCCACTCGTTGTTGCCCTTGCGCCGCCACGAGCCGAGATGGACCTCGTAGATCGACATCGCCGCGCTTCGCGCGTTGATATTGGAGGGTGCGGAGCGCGGCCGTGGCAGCGTTGCCTCGTCGAACACGATCGATGCGGTGCTCGGGCGCACTTCGGCGGCAAAGGCCAGCGGATCGGCTTTCAGCGGCAGATGCTGGCCCTGCGGGCCGATGATGTCGAATTTATAATGATCGCCTGATGTGGCGTGCGGCACGAACAATTCCCAATAGCCGACGCCGCGCACCCGCATCGGGTGCCGCCGCGCGTTCCAGAAATTGAAATCGCCGACCACGCTGACCCGCCGTGCGTTCGGTGCCAGCACCACGAAGGCGATGCCGGGAACGCCGTCCAACGTCGTCGGGTGGGCGCCGAGCTTGTCGTAGATTCGCTGGTGAGTGCCTTCACCCAGCAGATAAAGATCAAAATCGCTCAGGACGGGGGGAAACCGGTAGGGGTCGTCGAGATCGACCACGGTCTCGCCGAAGCGGGCACGCAGCTGGTAGCGCTTGGAGCCGTTCGGCAGCGAGCCTGCGAACAGGCCGGCATCGTGGATGCGCGAGAGCGCGGCCGCTTCACCGTGTTCGCCGATCGCCTCGACATTCGAGGCTTCGGGCAGGAACGCGCGGACCACGGTTTTGCCGCCCTCGGTGTGAAGGCCGAGATAATGAAAGGGATCGGAGTGGCGGCCTTCGACGATCGCATAGGCCTCCGCGGACAGTTTGGTCATGAGGCCTCGTTCGCGCGCAATAGTCGAAGCATCCCGCCGAGCGGGACGCGCAGCCGGTCAGGCCTGTTCGCCAAGTCGGATTCGATCTCGGAGAGCGTTTTGTCGAGCAGAAAGAACTGCAGCATCTGGTCACCGGCCCGTGGATCGGTCGGCCACAGAGGCGCTTGTGCCATGATCTCGCGATAGGCGGCACGAAATGTCGCGGCCGCGCGATCGCGCCATTCCGCAAGCGCGGCGCCGAGCCTGCCCTGCTCATCGGGCGCGACCTTGAGCGCGCGCTCCAACGCCGCGTTGGCCGAATAGTCGATCGACCGGATCAGGGCCGCGACATCGCGCGCCGCGGGCGCCTTGCGGCGGCGCTGCTCCAGCGTACGGCCGGGCTCGCCGCCGAAATCGACGATGAAGACGTCGTCCTTGACGATCAGTATCTGTCCCAAATGGAAGTCACCGTGGTGACGGATGTTCAGGCCTTCGATATCAGGCGGCAGCAACGCCTCCAGGCGGTCGCGCAAGGCCGCGCCTTGAGCCAGGGCCTGATCGACCAGCGGACGATCGGCTTCTCTGATCGTGTCGCGTTTTTGCTTCAGCGCGCCAAAAACCCGTTCGGCGCGGGCGACCGTTTCTTCGATCCGGTCGCTGACGAGGTCGGGCCGGATCGGTTCCGGCGCAAAATCGGCGAGCTGGTTGCTTCCGGCGAGCGCAAGGTGCATCTCGGCGACGCGCCGTCCGATCTGCGTCATGTAGCGCAGATAGGGTACGCGTTCCTCGCTTTCGTGCGGGTGTTCGCTTGCCGCCAGCAGGCGCTGCTCGTCGACGAAGCGATCGAGATAGGCCGAGGTCACGGTCCAGCCGTCGCCCTGGTTTTCAACGAAGGCATGCACAGCCGCGATCGCGCTTCTCTGGTCGCCTTCGACCAGTTCGACGCTGCCGAGCAGCGCCGGCGTGTTGGCAAAGCCCGCGACCTCGGTCAAAAACTGCCCGATCTCGATTTCCGGGTTGGTGCCGCTTTCAAGCTTGCGAAAAACCTTCACGACATAGTCATGATCGACCAGCGCCGTGCTGTCGGATCGCTCGGCTTCGACGGCGCGGATATGTTCGGGAGTCCTGATCGGCCCGTCCGAAAGCTCGGCGGTCGGCCGGAATTCGAGGCGCAAGCTGCCTTCCTCGACGGTCAAGGCTTCGCGGAGATTGCGCAGCAGCAGCGCGATGAAGATCTGGTCGGTCGCAACATCCAGCAACGTACCCTCGCGCGCGCCCTGGCGCACGGCTGCAAATGCGTGCGGGTTATAGCGCTCGCGATCGAAGCGCACCCACTCGATCCGCATCGGCAACACGTAACGCGCCGTCTCGCCGTTCTGGGTCGCTTCAAAGAACGCGAGCCAGGGACGGTTGTCGCCGATATCGCAAAACGGGATCGCCGAGGTCAGCGTCGGGTGGATCGCGATTGGCGAACGCTCCGGATACCAGCGCGTTCGCGCCAGATGCCCCGGCAGCACGTCGGCTTCGAACACGCCGCGGGTGCGGGCCAACGACACCCAGGTCGCATTGAGCGGCACCACCAGGGTCTCGAATTCGGGAACCACCGTCGGTTGGACATGCTCCGACTTGTCGCGCTCCTTGAGCTGGAACCAGTAGAAGCCGTAGGGCGCCAGCGTGATCATGTAAGGCACCTCGCCGATCGCCGGAAAGCGGGTGCGTCCGAGCATTTCCAGCGGCACCCGATCCTTCCAGGACGAAAGATCGAGCTCGGTCGCCTGCGCCGATCGCGACAAATTGGCGACGCAGAGAATGACTTCGTCCTGATACTGCCGGATATAGGCCAATACCGAGCGATTGGTCGGGCGGATGAAGGACATGGTGCCGCGGCCGAACGCCAGCGTCGACTTGCGCACCGAGATCAGCCGCTTGGTCGCGCTCAACAGCGACGACAGGCTGCGCGACTGCGCCTCGACATTGACCGCCTCATAGCCATAGACCGGATCCATGATGGTCGGCGCGTAAAGCCGCGCCGGATCGGCGCGCGAAAAACCGCCGTTGCGGTCCGGCGTCCATTGCATCGGCGTGCGGACGCCGTTGCGGTCGCCGAGATAGATGTTGTCGCCCATGCCGATCTCGTCGCCGTAATAGATGATCGGCGTGCCCGGAAACGACAGCAACAGCGAATTCATCAGCTCGATCTTGCGGCGGTCGTTGTCCATCAACGGCGCGAGCCGCCGGCGAATGCCGACATTGATGCGGGCGCGGGGATCGTTGGCGTAGGTCGACCACAGATAGTCGCGCTCGACGTCGGTGACCATTTCCAGCGTCAGTTCGTCATGGTTGCGCAGGAACAGCGCCCACTGGCAATTGGACGGGATATCCGGGGTCTGGCGCAGGATGTCGGTGATCGGAAAGCGGTCTTCCTGCGCGATCGCCATGTAGATCCGCGGCATCAGCGGGAAATGATAGGCCATTTGGCATTCGTCGCTCTGGCCGAAATATTCCTGCACATCCTCCGGCCATTGATTGGCTTCAGCCAGCATCAATTTGCCCTTGGCGTAGGCGTCGAGTTCGGCGCGCAGCTTTTTGATGATGGTGTGGGTCTCGGGCAGGTTCTCGTTGCTGGTGCCCTCGCGCTCGCACAGATAGGGAATGGCATCGAGGCGGAAGCCGTCGACGCCGGCGTCGAGCCAGCGTTTCATCACCTTGACGATGGCGCCGACCACGCGCGGATTATCGAAATTGAGATCCGGCTGGTGCGAGAAGAAGCGGTGCCAGTAAAACTGGCCGGCTTCCGGGTCCCAGGTCCAGTTCGACTTCTCGGTGTCGGTGAAGATGATCCGCGTGCCCAGATATTTCTGGTCGGTGTCGCTCCAGACATACCAGTTACGCGCGCTCGACTTCGGGTCGCTGCGGCGGGCGCGCTTGAACCAATCATGCTGGTCGGAGGTGTGATTGACGACGAGTTCGGTAATGACCCGCAGACCCCGTCGCTTGGCCTCGGCGATGAAACGCCGAAAGTCCTTCATGGTCCCGAAATCGGGATTGATGGAGCCGTAGTCGGCGATGTCATAGCCGTCGTCGCGGCCGGGCGAGGGGTAGAACGGCAGCAGCCACAGCGCCGTGACGCCGAGGTCCTGCAGATAGCCGAGCTTTTCGGTTAAGCCTGCAAAATCGCCGATGCCGTCATTGTTGCTGTCGGCAAAGGCCTTGACGTGAAGCTGATAGATGATGGCGTCCTTGTACCAAAGCTCGTCGGCGTCCAGCGTGGTGACCGGCAGCTCGGCGGAATCGATGGATGACAATTGCTTCATGGCGCCTCACGCCAGGCAACGAAACAGCAGGGCTGGATCGTGCGCCGGATCGATCGTTAAGCGAATGCCGCCCCACTCGAGGGGGAAGCGTTCGCCTGATATCACGTTCTCGACCGCGGTGACATTGCGGCGATCGCCTTGCATGCCGACCTGGATATCGCCGAGCGGAAGCCAGAATTCATGCACCTCGCGCGACAGCGCGATTGCCGCGACGACGCTATTGGTCTGGTTGACCGATTCTTTGACGAAGCCGATGACATTACCGTCATCGATCGGGATAAAGCGCAAATGGCTGGTCTGCTGCAAGGCCGCGTTTTCCCGCCTGATACGGTTGAGATCGCGCAGGTAGGGCTTTATGTTACCCGGCCTGTCCCAGTCCCGCACCTTGATCTCATACATCTCGGAATCAAGATATTCCTCTGTACCGGGGAGCGGATCGTGCTCCAGCAGCTCGTACCCGTTGTGGATGCCGTAGCTCGCTGACAGCGTGGCGGCAAGGGCCGCGCGGGATTTGAACATCCAGGGCTCGCCGCCCTGCAGATGGTAGGGCAGGATGTCGGGCGTCGAGACAAGGAAATTCGGGCGATAAAAATCGCGCATTGGATAGGCCGTCAAATCGTTCAGATATGGCTCGAGCTCCCCCTTCTGCGTCCGCGAGGTGAAGCAGGTCGCTGATTGCGTGAAGCCGAGCTTGGCAAGGCCCTTCATCGGCTTCGGCCGGGTAAAGCTGCCGGCGAGGAAGATGGTTTCGGGGTGACGAAGCTGAATATCGCGGATCAGCCATTCCCAGAACTGAAATGGCCTGGCGTGGGGGTCGGCAACCCGGAAGATATCGACCCCTTGTCCGATCCAGAACAGCACCACGTCGCGCAGCGCATTCCATAGCGCGCCGGCATCTTCGGACGAAAAATCGGGGGTGACGATGTCCTCATGTTTTTCGGGCGGGTCCTCCGCAGGGCGCATCGAGCCGTCCGGCCGTCGCCTGAACCATTGCGGATGATCCTTAAGCCAGGGATGATCCGGTGAGCACTGAACGGCAAAGTCGAGCGCGATCTCCATGTCGAGCCGCTTGCAGGCCGCGACCAACTCGCGGAAATCCTCCAGTGTGCCCAATTGCGGATGCACCGCATCGTGTCCGCCTTCGGTTGATCCGATGGCATAGGGATTTCCCGGATCGCCTTCGACCGAAACCACCGAATTGTTGCGGCCCTTGCGGTTGGTGCGGCCAATGGGGTGGATCGGGGTCAGATAGACCACGTCAAAACCCATCGCCGCGATGTCGGGCAGGCGCGCGATGCAATCCTTGAAGGTGCCGTGCCGGCCCGGCCTCTCGCCCTGGCTGCGCGGCGCCATCGCGTACCACGCGCCGGCGCGTGCCCGTGGCCGGTCCGCCATAAAGGGAAACAACCGCGATCGCGTCAGATCGGGCCGCAGCTGGCTCTCGGCCATGGCGTCCTGCAACTCGTCGGTCAATAGCGGCGCGGCCTCGCCGGTTTGCAGAAATTCCTCGCATTGCCGCAGGATGATGGCGGCCGCCGCCGGCCCGCCAACCTGCGCCTTGGTGAGCATGCCCGCGCCCTCGAGCGCGTCGAGGGCGAGATCGCCGCCGGCCTTTTGCTTCAGTTCGAAATTCTGCCGCCAGGTGGCGAATTCATCGGTCCATGCCTCGATCGCATAGACGTGGCGGCCGGGCTGATCGGGGAGGAACGACCCGCTCCAGCGGTCGTCGCTGTGGTGGGTCATCGGCTCGCGCCGCCATTCGCGGTCGCGCTCGCGACGCCAAAGCAGCGCCGCGCGAATGAGATCGTGCCCGTCGCGGTAGACGTCCGCCCAAACTTCGACGCGTTCGCCAACCATACGCTTGACAGGAAAGCGGCCGCCGTCCACCAGCGGATAGATGTCCTCAATATAGAAAGCGGCGCCGGCCGCGGCGCTCTCGACAGTTTGAGTTGTTTTGTTCACGGTGATGCCATTGAAATGGAAGAAACGTCCCGTTTCGATTGCGGGAAAGGAGACGCTCCGGACCCATATAGAAAGCCGTTCGCCGGGCATTGGTTCCCGGGGAAAACCGGGGACGCCTGAGAGTTAAGCACGGCTATCCTCTTCCTGCATCTAGAGAATTTCGCGACATTTCGAAGCGTCGCGTGCAAACGGCGTGCCCGATGGACCTTGCCACCAGAGCCAAAGAGCTGGGAATCCAGACCGAATTTGTGGACGGTCGGGGTCACCTTCATGTGACAGGCGAAGCTGCGCTCAAGATCATCCTCGATGCCCTGCCGGCCCCGCTGCCGCACCGGTTTCTGGACGGCGCGGTGGCGGTTCGCTCCGGCCGGCCCTCGCGGACCGAACTCAAGGCTGCCACGTTTCCGTTGCGGTGGAAAATCGTTGACGGTCTTAAGGTTATCGCCGAGGGCGCGACCCATGACCGGGCGATCGCCTGGCCGGCCGATTTGCCGGTCGGCTCCCATCGCCTGCAGCTGACGGACGCCGCCGCGGTCACGGAAACGACGCCCTTGTTGGTCGCCCCGCCAAGGGCGTTTGGCGGCGATTTCGACCGCAGCTGGCTCTTGGCGGTTCAGCTCTACAGCGTCCGCTCCGCACGCAACTGGGGAATCGGGGATTTCACCGACCTCGAAGGCCTGATCGAGCTGTCGGCGCATTTGGGCGCAGACGGCGTCGGCCTCAATCCGCTGCACGCGCTGTTCGACGACCGCCCCGGCGATTGCAGTCCCTATTCGCCGAACAGCCGGCTGTTTTTGAACGCGCTCTATATCGACGTCGAAAAGCTCGCCGAATTTCAGCCCGGCGTTTTGGCCGAGAGCCGCGATACGCTGGCGCAGCTGCGCTCGAGCAAGATCGTCGACTATGCCGGCGTCGCCGAACTGAAATGGCGCGCGCTGCGGCTGGCGTTCGAGGCCTTCAAGGTCGATTCCAAAAGCGACCGCCGGCAAGACTTCGAGACGTTTCGGGCCGAGCGCGCACCGCTGTTGTCGCGGTTCGCCTGTTTCGAGGCGTTGCGGCACAAATTCAAGAAGCCGTGGTGGGAATGGCCCGGGGAATGGCAACAGCCCGATGCGGCCAAATGCGCGAGCCTCCGCGAAGGACGGGAGCGGGACGCGGTCGAATTTGTCGAATTCGTGCAATGGATCGCCGACCGGCAGCTGCGCGCGTGCCGCGATATCGCGCTTCGGCTTGGCATGAAGGTCGGTCTCTATCTCGATGTCGCGGTCGGCGTGCAGTCGGACGGCTTCGATGCCTGGAACGAGCAGCGCGCGATTTCCCGCCATCTCGCCGTCGGCGCACCGCCCGATCCGCTCAACACCGTAGGCCAGAACTGGGGGCTCGCCGGCTTCAACGCCGCGGGCCTGGAGATCCAGGCCTTCGAACCGTTTCGGGAGATGCTGCGGGCGTCGATGCGCTACGCCGGCGCGATCCGGCTCGATCACGTGCTGGGACTGAAGCGGCTCTACCTCGTGCCGCACGGCTTTGCCGCCGGAGAAGGCGTCTATGTGCAAATGCCGTTCGAGGCGCTATTGGCCGTGACCGCGCAGGAGAGCGTGGCGCATCGTTGCGTCGTCATCGGCGAGGACCTCGGCACCGTGCCGGAAGGTTTTCGCGAGCAGATGGCCGACTGGGGCATTTGGTCGTACCAGGTGATGATGTTCGAGCGCGACGACCATGGCAAGTTTCGCGATATCGACCATTACTCGTCCCACGCGCTGGTCACGTTCAATACCCACGATCTCTCGACCTATGCGGGCTGGCGCTCGTTCAGCGATCTGAAGCTGAAACGCTCGCTCGGGATCGATCCCGGCGAGAGCGACGACGCGCGCCGGCATGCCCTGGAAATGCTGAGCGATGCGCTGCGGCATCACGCGATCCATCACCAAGAAATCTATGCGGTGGTCAGTTTCCTGGCGCGGACCAAGTCCCGCCTGCTGGCGATTTCGCTGGAGGATTTGCTGGGCGTGATCGACCAGCCCAATATTCCCGGCACCGTCAACGAGCACCCGAACTGGCGGCAGCGGCTGCCGGTTGCGGTCGAGGAAGTTGCCGGGGCAATCGACGTTCCCGCGCTGAAGGCCGCGACGGGAGAACGGACGCGCGTGGCGAGCTGACGCGTCAGGTCTTGCAGCGGAGGGGAAGAGAGTTGTCCTCAAGGATCGAAGATTACGGATTGATCGGCGATTGCGAGACCGCGGCCCTGGTCGGCCGCGACGGGTCGATCGACTGGCTTTGCTGGCCCGCCTTCGATTCCGACGCCTGCTTCGCGGCGCTGCTCGGCACAAACCGCAACGGCCGCTGGCTGATCGAGCCGGCCGAAGAGGTCGAGAAGACTTCGCGCCGCTACTGGGACAATACGCTGATCCTGGAGACGCGGTTCGAGACCGCAAACGGCACGGTCGCGCTGATCGATTTCATGCCGCCGCGGGGCAAGGCCTCCGACGTGGTCCGGCTGGTGCGCGGGGTTGCGGGCAAGGTGAAGCTGAGGATGCAGCTCGTCATTCGCTTCGGCTTCGGCGTCGATATTCCCTGGGTCCGGCGAACCGATGGTGCGCTACTGGCGATCGCCGGGCCGGACATGACCGTGCTGCGAACACCGGTTGAAACCCGTGGCGAGGACCTGACCACGGTTGCCAATTTCGAAGTGCGCGAAGGCGAGACGATTCCCTTCGTACTCACCTACGGGCCATCGCATCTGTTGCTGCCCGAGCCGATCGATCCCGCGCAAGCCTTGCAGGACACCCAGGACTTCTGGACCGAGTGGAGCAGCCGATGCACTTATAGCGGCGAGCATCGCGATCTCGTGATGCGTTCGCTGATCACGCTGAAGGCGCTCACCTATGAGCCAACCGGCGGCATTGTCGCGGCGCCGACGACGTCGCTGCCGGAAAAGCTCGGCGGCGCCCGCAACTGGGACTACCGGTTCTGCTGGCTGCGCGACGCCACCTTCACGCTGCTGGCGCTGATGAACTCCGGCTATACCGAGGAGGCCTCGGCCTGGCACAATTGGCTGCTGCGCGCGGCCGCCGGCGCGCCTGCGAATATGCAGATCATGTACGGCATCATGGGCCAGCGGCGGCTGTTGGAATGGGAGGCCGATTGGCTGTTGGGTTACGAAGACGCGCGGCCGGTTCGGGTCGGCAATGCGGCCCATGCCCAGCTTCAGCTCGATGTCTACGGCGAATTGATCGACGCGTTTCACCAGTCGCGCGTGGCCAATCTGAAACTCGACGACGAGAGCTGGGCGTTGGAATGCGCGGTGCTCGGGCATCTGGAAGAGGTATGGGATCAGCCCGATCACGGCATCTGGGAACGTCGCGGCGAGGGCAAGCATTATGTTTCCTCGAAGGTGATGACCTGGGTCGCGTTCGACCGCGGCGTCAAGAGCGCCGAAAAATTCGGCTTCGATGCACCGCTCGATCGCTGGCGTGGCTTGCGCGATAGCATCTGCCGCGATGTCTGCGAAAACGGATTTGATCCGAAGCTGAATGCGTTCGTTGAATCCTATGGCTCGGATCTGCTCGATGCCAGCATCCTCTTGATGCCATGCGTGGGTTTCCTTCCCGCCTCCGATCCTCGCGTTCTCGGCACCATCAGGGCCATCGAGAAATACATGATGCGGGATGGCTTCGTGCTGCGGCACGATCCCCGCGAAATCTCCGATGAAAAGCAGCCGATCGAAGGCGCCTTTCTCGCCTGCAGCCTCTGGCTGGCGGATGCCTATGTGCTGGCCGGCGAGACCGCCAAGGCGCAGGCGCTGTTCGACCGCGTGGTCGGCATCGCCAATGATCTCGGGCTATTGGCGGAGGAATACGATCCCGGCGTCTGGCGCCAGACCGGCAATTTCCCGCAGGCGCTGACGCATATCGCGCTGATCAACACCGCCCATAATCTCAGCGAGGCGAAGAAGCCGGCGGACAAGCCGGTGGTACAGCGGGCGACGTAAGCGGCAGAAAAATAATACACGTCGTCCCGGCCAAGCGAAGCGCGAGCCGGGACCCATAGCCACCGATGACCGTTGTTAGCAAAGGCAACTGCCGCTGCGCCTAGAGCGAGAGGGCACGGCGTATGGGTCCCGGCGTTCGCCGGGACGACGAGCGGAGGGCGTCGTGCATGCTATCGACTAACCTACCTCGTTGCGATTCAAGATCATCTCGATCGCGCCGGCAAATCCTTCGTTCTCATTCGAGGTCGTGACATGGGTCGCAGCCTTCTTGACGTCGTCGGTGGCGTTGCCCATCGCGATCGACGTGCCGCTCTTGCGAAACATCGCGAGATCGTTCTGCATGTCGCCGATGGTCGCGACCGCGTCGGTCGAAATACCCTGACGTTTGGCGATCGTCTCCACGAAGGTACCCTTGTCGTAGCCCGGCGGGGTGATGTCGAGATAGTAGCTTTGCGAGCGGACCGCGGTGGCCGCGGATCCCACCGCCTGCTGAATCGCGGCTTCGCAGCGTTGCAGCAATGCCGGATCGGCCGATGAGCCGACGATCTTGCAGGCGGTCTCAAGGTAAGGCGCAAAATCCGTAACGATGGTCGGATCGGCCCGGATCGCGCGTATTTCATGCTGGACGTAGTCGCCATCGGGATGGCGGGTAAGCCAGAGGTCAGAGGTGAACAGCCAGATATCGACGCCGAATTCGTTCATGATATCGAGGCTGCGCCGCACGGCCGCCGGCGGGATCAGGTGCTGCTCGATCGGCTTCAGTTGCGGATCGACGATGCAACTGCCGTTGAAGGCCCCGACCGGCAGCGCGATCGCGAGCGGCTCGATCAAAAACCGCATGCCGATGGTCGGGCGGCTGGAGGTGATGGTGAAGCCGATGCCGGCATCGTGCAATCGCCGCACCGCGGCCTTGGCGCGGTCGGTCAGGGTCTTGTCTTTGGTCACGAGTGTGCCGTCGACATCGGATACAACAAGCGCGATGGGTGTCATGAACGGTTCCTGCGCGGTGCGCCGGTGGCAGCGCGGTCTGGGCGTAATTGATGGACGATGTCATCGACGATGGCCTCGACCGGCGCGTCGATCGATACCGTCAACGGATTTTCGCTTTGGCCCGGCGGCTCCAGCGTCGTGAACTGGCTCTCCAGCAGCCCGGGCGGCATGAAATGGCCTTTGCGGCGGGCGAGGCGGCTTGCGATCAGCGCTTGCGTACCCTTGAGATAGATGATTCGGACATCGTGCCGTCCATGCACCAGAATATCGCGATAGGCGCGCTTCAGCGCGGAGCAGGCGATCACTGCATGTTCCCCGGCCTCGCAGAGGCGGTCGATCTCGCCGGCGATCGCGTGCAGCCAGGGCCAGCGGTCTTCGTCGGTCAAAGCGTGGCCGGCGTGCATCTTGGCGACGTTGCTGGCGGGGTGAAAGCTGTCGCCATCCTCGTATTTCCAGCCGAGCTGCGCGGCCAGTTTTTCGCCAACCGTGCTCTTGCCCGATCCCGATACGCCCATCACGACCAGCACGCAGGGCATTTGGCTGGTGACATCATCCACGAAAATTCTCCGGCAGCGCGGCCTGATCCACGAGCCAGATCGTCTCGCCCATGGCATGCGCGCGGCCCGCCGGCAGGTTCTCGCCATCCAGCACGCGCGTCAAGATCGCGCGCTTTTCGGCGCCCGCGATTTCGAACAGGATTTCGCGGCAAGAATTCAGCGCCGGCAGCGTCAGCGACACCCGCGGCACGAAGGGTGCGACATGGGCCGCGGGGACACCGACCACCCAGCGCGCGGTCTCTTCGATCGCCGGATATTCCGGAAATAGCGATGCGATATGACCGTCCGGGCCAACACCCAACAGCACCATCTCGAATAATGGCCTGGCCGGATCGAGGTTTTCCGCGCCATAAAACGATTTCAACTCGCGCTCATAGGCATGCGCGGACTGTTCGGGATCGGCGGTGTCGGTCGGTATCGGATGGATGTTGGATGCGGGGGCGCATTGATCCAGAAACGCCTCCCGCGCCATCTTCATGTTGTTGCGGGGGTCACCGACTGCAACGAAGCGTTCATCGCCGATGAACCAGTGCACGCGATCCCACGGAATCCGGCTTCGATAAGGATCGCTCGCGAGCAACTGGTAGAGTTTTTTGGGGCTCGATCCACCGGTCAGACAGATCGCGACGCGGCTATTATTCGCCGAGATCCTTGCGATAACGCGGTCCGCGGCGATTTGCGCAAGCGCCGCCGGATCGGCAACCGGGATCACCTTGCGTTGATCGCCGGCGGCCATCGTCAAGTGAGCTTCCGCCAGTTTCGGCCGTCGCGTTCCAACAGTTCGCTGGCCTCTTCGGGCCCTTCGCTGCCGGGTTCGTAAATCTTCAGCCCCTTGCCCCCGGCCTTGTTCCAGGCATCGAGGAATGGCTGTACCGCCTGCCAGCCGGCTTCCACGCTATCGGCGCGCTGAAACAGGATGTTGTCGCCGATCATGCAGTCGTAGATCAGCGTCTCGTAACCGGTTGAGGGTTCGGCCTGGAAGTAATCCTTGTAGCGGAACTTCATCTCGACGCCGTCGATATCGATCGCCGGTCCCGGCACCTTGGTATTGAACTGCAACGCGATGCCTTCGGTCGGCTCGGTCGAGATGATCAGGAAATTTTGCGAAAGCCTTTCCACCGGCGTGTCGCGGAACATCGCAAACGGCGCCTGCTTGAACTTGATCGCGATCTCGGTGCGCTTGATGCCAAGCGCCTTGCCGGTGCGCAGGTAAAACGGCACGCCGGCCCAGCGCCAGTTGTCGATCGTCAGCTTCAGCGCGGCGTAAGTCTCCGTGGTGCTGCTGGGGTTGACGTCCTCGGTCTTGCGATAGTCGTCGATTTCGGTGTCGCCGACCTTGCCCGCCCGGTATTGCCCGCGCACCGAGTTGCGCAGCGCCTCTTCCTCGCTCTGGGTCTGGATTGCCGCCAGCACCTCGGCTTTTTCCGAGCGCACCGCATGGGCATTGAATTTCGCCGGCGGCTCCATCGCGACCAGGGACAGCAGTTGGAACAGATGGTTCGGCACCATGTCGCGCAAGGCGCCGGTCGCGTCGTAGAAACTGCCACGGTGGCCGACGCCGAGCTTCTCGTCGACGGTGATCTGAATGTGGTCGATGTGATTGCGATTCCAGATCGGCTCGAACATGCCGTTGGCGAAGCGCAGCACCAGGATGTTCTGGACGGTCTCCTTGCCGAGATAATGATCGATCCGGTAAATCTGGTGCTCGTCGACGAGCTTCAGCAGCTCGTTGTTCAGCGCCCTCGCAGAAGCGAGATCGGTGCCGAAGGGCTTTTCGACCACCAGCCGCCGCCACGAGCCATTTTCCGCCAGCATGCCGGTGCGGCCGAGTTCCTTGCTGATCGGGAGGAAGCCGCTGGGCGGGGTCGCCAGATAGAACAGCCGGTTGCCGCCGGTTTTCCGCGCGGCCTCCAGCTTGTCGAGCTGCTCGCGCATCGCATCGAACGACGCCGGGTCTTCCGGATCGGCCTCGATGCAAGTGACGCATGCCAGCAGGTTTCTGGCGAGGGCGTCGTCTACCTTGCGGGTGGCAAACTGGTGGAGACCTTTGGTCAGGCTGTCGGTCAATTCCTTGCTCGACATGCCCTTGCGGGCGACGCCGACGATGCAGAAATTGTCCGGCAAAAGATCGTTGGCTGCAAGGTTGTAGAGAGAGGGTACCACCAGCCGGTGTGCAAGATCGCCGGTCACGCCGAAGATGACAATGGAGCAGGGATCTGGCTTTTTTTGTTTTGCTTCACTGACGGTCATTTTGTATCAGCCTTCGAACCGGACCGCTTCGGTGGCTCCCTGTGGCCGCCGAAACCGGCCCGCATCGCGGAGAGAATTTTTTCCGCGAAGGTATGCTCCTTGCGCGAGCGGAAGCGCGCAAACAGCGCCGCGGTCAGTACTTCGGCGGGGACCGCTTCGTCGATAGCGGCGTTCACCGTCCAGCGGCCTTCGCCGGAATCTTCCACAAACCCGGAATAATTATCCAGCGTGTGATTTTGCGCGAGCGCGGAAGCGGTCAGATCGAGCAGCCATGACGGGATCACGCTGCCGCGCCGCCACACCTCGGCGATATCGGCAATGTCGAGGTCGAAGCGATGCTCCGGCGGCAGCGCCTCGATATTGGCGTTCTTCAGGATGTCAAAACCCTCGGCATAGGCCTGCATCAACCCGTATTCGATGCCGTTATGGACCATCTTGACGAAGTGACCGGCGCCGACGGGGCCGGCGTGGATGTAGCCTTGTTCAATCCGCGGATCACGTCCTTGGCGCCCCTCGGTGCGCGGGATATCGCCGGCGCCCGGCGCCAGCGCCGCAAAGATCGGATCGAGGCGGTCGACCACGGCCTTGTCTCCGCCGATCATCATGCAATAGCCGCGCTCGATGCCCCAGACGCCGCCCGAGGTTCCGACGTCGACATAATGGATGCCGCGCTCCTTCAGCGCCTTGCCGCGGCGGACGTCGTCCTGCCAGAACGTGTTGCCGCCGTCGATGACGACGTCGCCGCTCTCCATCAGGTTTGACAAGGCATCGATGGTGGCTTCGGTGATCTTGCCGGCCGGCAGCATCACCCAGGCGGTTCGCGGTTTCGCGAGCTTTTTGACAAAATCTTCCAGCGCGCCGGAGCCGACCGCGCCGTCGGCCGCGATCGCCGCGACCGCTTTCGAATCCTTGTCGTAGACGACGGTTGAGTGTCCGTGCTTCATCAGCCGGCGGACGATATTGCCGCCCATCCGGCCCAGGCCGATCATGCCGAGCTGCATCGTTGCACCTTTATTCCTTGAGCACGACCTCTTTCCGAAAGCCGATCATGCGCTAGTTCAATGCCTCGACAATCGCACGATCGAGCATCTTTAAGCCAGCGCCGAGATCGCCCTTCAGATGCACGCGCAGCGCACGGCGGCCGCGCTCGGTCAGCACGTCGAAATCGCCGCGGGCCTGGGCGGCCTTGATCACGCCAAAGCTCGCTTTCTGGCCGGGCACGGGGAGATCGTCGGCATCGTCGGCGGTGATCTGCAAGAATACCCCGCTGTCCGGGCCGCCCTTGTAGGCCTGGCCGGTGGAATGCAGGAAACGCGGGCCGAATTCGGCGCAGGTCGCGACATGGTGCTTGTCGCGCAGCTCGAGCCGCATGTGCTGCAGCGTATCGATATGCGCATGATCGCGCTCGATATAGGCAAGCAGCGCCATATAGTCGTCAGCACTGATACGGGAGAGATGGGCCTTCAGCCATGAGCCGAGATCGCCATCGGCGCCGGCCCTGCGCAAGTCGGCGGCATTTTTCTCGTCGGTATAGAGATCGGCTTGCGCCGTGGACATCACCGGCTGCTCCGGCGGCAGCGTGCCGGATTTCTCGAATGCCGCGGTCAACTCGCGGGTCTTGATCTTGGCGGCCTCGACGTCGGGCTGGTTGAACGGATTAATGCCGAGGATTGCGCCGGCGACCGCGGTTGCCACCTCGAACCGGAAAAATTCCTGGCCGATGTGATCGATCGATTTCATGACGATGCGCACGACCGGATGTCCGGCTCTTTCCAGCGCTGTGAGCTTGTCCTCATGCGCGGCGTCGCTTTCGCCTTCGGTCGAGATGTCGATGAAGAAGCGGTCGTTGCCGTAGATCTCCGGCCCGCCCAGTGGCTCGCCGTCGATCGGGATCAGGCCCTTGCCTTCCTTGCCGGTGGATTCGGCGATCAACTGCTCGGCCCAGGCGCCGAAATCGGAAATCTTCCTGGACGAGACGATCGTCACCTTGTCGCGGCCGTCGAGACCGGCGAGCCCCATCGCGAGGCCGAGCTGCACGCCCGGATTTTCCTGCGGCGGCACGTCCGGCCCGCAGGAGCGCACCATCGCCAGCGTCTGCTTTATCAAAGTGCTGATGTCGATGCCGGCGGCCGCGGCCGGCACCAGGCCGAACGGCGACAGCACCGAATAGCGTCCGCCGATGGTGGGATCGCCGTGGAAGATGCGGGCGAAGCCTTGGCTAGTCGCAAGCTTCTCCAGCGACGAGCCCGGATCGGTCACCGCGATAAAGCGGTGGCCGGCCTTCTCAGCGCCGATCGCTTTCGCGACGCGGGCGAAGAAATAATCCTTCATCACGTTGGGCTCGGTGGTGCCGCCGGACTTGCTGGAGACGATGAACAGGGTTTTGGCGATATCGACGGCTTTTTCCATGGCGCGGACCTGCGCGGGGTCGGTCGAGTCCAGCACATGCAGTTTCGGGAAACCGGGCTTTCTGGCAAAGGTCTCCGCCAGCACTTCCGGACCCAAGCTCGATCCGCCCATGCCGAGCACCACGGCATCGCTGAAATTCTGTCCCTTCACGCGCCGCGCAAAATCCTCGTAGTCGGCGACATCGGCGGCAGCGGGGCTGTTCAACCAGCCCAGCCACTTATCCTCGTCGGTCCCGGTCCAAACTGATTTGTCGTGGCTCCAGAGCCGGCGTATTTTCGCCGAGACGCGCCATTCCTCGGTTGCGGCTGCAACCGCCTTGCTGATGTCGTTGCCGAGTTTTAGGTCCTGGCGGTCGATGCCGGCGCCGAGCACGGTCAAGCGCTTGTGCGCAACCGCGCCGTAAAGCTTGTCGGCCGCGTCCGCGAACAGTTTGACGCCGTCCTTGACCAACTCGGTTGTGATCGCATCGAGCGAGATGCCGGATTTCTCCAGTTCGGCCAGCACCTGCCGCGCCTCCTCGACATTTTCTTCGAGACTGTCGCGCGCCTTGCCGTGATCGCGGAAGGCGTCGAGCGTTGCCGGCGGCACCGTATTGACCGTGTTGGGGCCGATCAGCTCCTCGACGTACAGCACGTCGCTATAATCCTTGTTCTTGGTGCCGGTCGAGGCCCACAGCAGGCGCTGCGGTTTTGCCCCTTTGGCCGCCAGCTTCTCCCAGCGCGGCCCGGAGAACAGGTGCTTGTATTCCTGATAGGCCAGTTTGGCGTTGGCGATGGCGATCTTGCCCTTCAGCGCGGCGAGGCGTTCCTTCTCGGTCGGGTCGTTGGCGCGCGCGATCTTCTCGTCGAGCTGCTTGTCGACCGCGCTGTCGATGCGGCTGACGAAGAAGCTGGCGACGCTCGCGACATGGGAGGGATCGCCGCCGGCGGCGACATATTTTTCGAGGCCCTTCAGATAGGCTTCGGCAACCTGCACATAGACCTTTTGCGAAAACAACAGCGTGATGTTGATGCTGATGCCTTCGCCGATCAGATGCGCGATCGCGGGCAGGCCTTCGGGCGTCGCCGGCACCTTCACCATCAAGTTCTTGCGGCTGACGTCGTTCCACAACCGCTCCGCCTCGGCGATGGTGCCCTTGGTATCCATCGCGAGATAAGGCGACACTTCCAGGCTGACAAACCCGTCGTTGCCCTTGAGCTGATCGTAGACCGGGCGCAGCACGTCGGCGGCGTGCTGGATGTCTTCGACGGCGAGATGCTCGAACAGCTCGGCGACCGGGCGATCGCCCTTTTTCAAGGCATTGCCGATCGGGCCGTCATATTCGTCTGAACTGCCGATCGCCTTCTCGAAAATCGACGGGTTCGAGGTGACGCCCTTGACGCCGTCGCTGTCGATCAGCTTCCGCAGGTCGCCGTTGGCGACGAAGCCGCGGGCCAGGAAGTCCAGCCAGACCGACTGGCCATGATTTTCGAGCGCTTTGACGGGATTCATGATTGCCCTGCTTCTGTTCGAACTGGTCGATTTACGACAGCGTGATGACGCTTCTTCGAATTGTCATTCCGCTCTATCTTTTTGTTTGGGCACGATCTTTTCGTAAAACCGGTACCCGTTTTTCCGGATCATGCTCTCGGGTTCCACACCTTCCGGCGGGACGCCGAATGTTGTCAACACGTGCTTAGTCCGCGCTCGCGAGGAAAATATGTCGTGCCCCCCGACATAACGCGATTCATAGCCGTTCGATCCCCGGGGAATCGGCTTTTCGGCGACGAAACCGGGGCGATCGACCCGGACCGGCCTCATTCGCACCTTTGTGATCTGCCGCTTGATGTTTCGCGATATCCGGGTGCTACACCACGGCCACGATTGCAGGATGCGCCCCGATCGATGCAGACCGGAACGGGATGATGACTTTTCTTCGAAACGTCATCACGCTCCAGGCGCCCCTCGCGCCGCCATTCTTAGCGAAGACTGGCGTTGATCTTGTCCAGCGCGGCGGAGCCGGGGCACAGCGCTTGCTCGTCGAGCGTGTTGAGCGGCCTCTCCACCGTGTCGAGATGGTGGTGCAGGTCTTCCGAGTCGGGATCGACATAGAGCAATCCGGTGACGATCTGGCCCTTGGCGGCGTGCTTCTGCAGGAACGCCATCGCGGCGACGCGATCATTCGCGTCATAATCCGCATCGATCTTGCGCAGTGCCAGGCGGGTGCCGTCGTGCTGCTCGACCACCTGCACCGTGCCCGGCGCGTAATCCACCGTGATCGGATCGCGGCCGGTGATCACATCCAGCCGGTTTACCGCGTCATTGTGCTCGCGCACATAGTCAAAACTCTTGGTCGAGCCGGCGTGGTTGTTGAAGGCAACGCACGGGCTGATGACGTCGATAAAGGCCGCGCCCTTGTGCTGGATCGCGGCCGCGATCAGCGGCACCAACTGGGTCTTGTCGCCGGAAAAGCTGCGCGCCACGAAGCTTGCGCCGAGCTGCAGCGCGATCGCGATGAGATCGATGGCGTTATCGGTGTTCATCACGCCCTTCTTGGACTTCGAGCCGCGATCGGCGGTGGCCGAGAACTGGCCTTTGGTCAGGCCGTAAACGCCGTTGTTCTCGACGATATAGGTCATGTTGACGCCGCGCCGGATCGAATGCGCGAACTGGCCGAAGCCGATGGAAGCGGAATCGCCGTCGCCGGAAACGCCGAGATAGATCAGTTCGCGGTTGGCGAGATTGGCCCCGGTCAACACCGACGGCATCCGGCCGTGCACCGAATTGAAGCCGTGCGAATTGCCGAGGAAATAGTCTGGAGTCTTCGAGGAGCAGCCGATGCCGGAAATTTTTGCCACCCGATGCGGCTCGATCGACAGCTCGTAGCAGGCCTCGATGATCGAAGCCGTGATCGAGTCGTGGCCGCAGCCGGCGCACAGCGTCGAAACCTTGCCCTCGTAATCGCGGTGGGTAAAGCCGAGATCGTTCTTCGGAAGCCCAGGATGCTGGAATTTCGGTTTGGCGATATAGGTCATGATTTTACCTTGCGGAGCGGGGTAACCTGGAGCTGATCCTGGTGGTCGCCGATGGCGCCGGCGATGAAGCGCGCGGTGATGGGCGTGCCGTCATAATGCAGGATCGGAACGAGGCGAACGGGATCGATGCCGTTTTCGTTGACGATCAGGGAGCGCAGCTGCGCATCGCGGTTCTGTTCGACCACATAAACAAAATCATGGTCGGCAAGGAAGCTTGCGACGCTGGAATGGAACGGGAAGGCGCGGATCCGCAGGCGGTCGAGATGATGGCCGCGCGCCTCCAACAGCCCGATCGCCTCGTCCATCGCCGGCGAGGTCGAGCCGAAATAGATCACGCCGTATTTGGTCGGCTTGGCGGCGTTGGCCTGCAGCGGCCGCGGCACCATGTCCTGGGCGGTCTCGAATTTGCGCACCAGCCGCTGCATGTTGTCGGCGTAGACCGAGCCTTCCTCGGAATAGCGGGCGTAACGGTCGCGCGAGGTGCCGCGGGTGAAGAACGAGCCTTTGGTGGAATGCGTTCCCGGATAGGTGCGGTAGGGGATGCCGTCGCCGTCGACGTCGAGATAGCGGCCGAAGTCGCGGCCTTCCTCCAGCATCTCCGCCGTCATCACCTTGCCACGGTCGTATTGCCGGGCGTCATCCCACTTCAGCGGGCGGCACAGCCGGTGGTTCATGCCGATATCGAGATCGAGCATGACGAAGATCGTGGTCTGCAGCCGTTCGGCGAGATCGAAGGCGGTTGCTGCGAATTCGAAGGCTTCGGCCGGATCCTCCGGAAACAGCAGCACGTGCTTGGTGTCGCCGTGCGAGGCATAGGCGCAGGAAATGATGTCGCATTGCTGGGTGCGCGTCGGCATGCCGGTCGAGGGGCCGGCGCGCTGCACGTTCATGATCACGGCCGGGATCTCGGCGAAATAAGACAGGCCGATGAACTCCTGCATCAGCGAGATGCCGGGGCCGGAGGTGGCGGTGAAGGCGCGGGCGCCGTTCCATGACGCGCCGATGACGATACCGATCGAAGCCAGCTCGTCCTCGCCCTGAATGATGGCGTATTTGGCTTTGCCGGTTTGCGGATCGTGCCGCAGCTTCTTGCAGTGGCCGGCAAAGGCGTCGGCGAGAGAAGATGACGGTGTAATGGGATACCAGGCGCAAACCGTTGCGCCGCCATAGACCGCCCCTAACGCCGCCGCGCTGTTGCCCTCGATGAAGATGCGGTCGCCGACCTTGTCGGCCTTCCTGACGCGCAAGCCGATCGGGCATTTGAGATTTTGCAGCGCCCAGTCGCGGCCGAGATGCAGCGCGTGGACGTTGGATGAGAGCAGCTTTTCCTTGCCCTTGTACTGTTCGCCGATCAGTTGCTCGACGAGCTTCGGGTCCATGTCGAGCAGCGCGCAGAGTGCGCCGAGATAGATGATGTTCTTGAACAGCTGGCGCTGCCGCGGGTCGGTATAGGTCGAGTTGGTGATGGCGGTCAGCGGCACGCCGATCACGCTGATGTCGGCGCGGAATTTCGACGACGGCATCGGCTTGGTGGAGTCGTAGAACAGATAGCCGCCGGGCTCGATCGAGGCGAGGTCCTTGTCCCAGGTCTGCGGATTCATCGACACCATCATGTCGACGCCGCCGCGGGCGCCGAGATGGCCGTCCTCGGTCACCCGCACCTCGTACCAGGTCGGCAGGCCCTGGATATTGGACGGAAAGACGTTGCGCGGCGAGACCGGGACGCCATGACGCAGGATCGAGCGCGCGAACAGTTCGTTGGCGCTCGCCGAACCCGAGCCGTTGACGTTGGCGAAGCGGACGACGAAGTCGTTTACGCTGCTGATCGGCTTTTGGACGGGCATGATGAACCTGCGTAAGTCATATCGATGAGGTATTTTTGCATGTCCCAGGCGCCGGTCGGACAGCGTTCGGCGCACAGGCCGCAATGCAGACAGACGTCCTCGTCCTTCACCATCACCCGGCCTGTCTTCAGTCCGTCGGCGAGATAGAGGTCCTGGTCCGGATGCGGCGAGGGCGCCTTCAGCCGCGCTCGCAGATCGGTTTCCTCGCCGTTCTCCGTGAAGGTGATGCAGTCCATCGGGCAGATATCGACGCAGGCGTCGCATTCGATGCACAGCGGCGCGCTGAATACGGTCTGGATGTCGCAGTTCAGGCAACGCTGCGCTTCGCCGAGCGCGAGCTTGACGTCATAGCCGAGTTCGACCTCGGCGCGGATGTCCTTGAGCGCCACCACCTTGTCGCGATGCGGCACCTTAAAACGCTTGTCGGCGGAGATGTCGTTGTCGTAGCTCCACTCGTGGATGCCCATCTTCTGTGAGGAGATCTGCACCTCTGGCAACGGGCGCTCGGTGATGTCCTCGCCGGAGCAAAGCTTGTGGATCGAAAGGGCCGCGTCGTGGCCGTGCGCCACCGCCCAGATGATGTTTTTCGGGCCGAACGCGGCATCGCCGCCGAAAAACACTTTTGGATTGGACGAGCCCATGGTTTTCGGATCGACCTTGGGCATGTTCCATTTGTCGAATTCGATACCGCAGTCGCGCTCGATCCAGGGAAACGCATTCTCCTGGCCGACCGCCACCAGCACGTCATCGCATTCGATGGTCTGGTCCGGCTCGCCTGTCGGCACCAGGTTGCGCCGGCCCTTGGCGTCGTATTCGGCCTTCACCTTCTGGAAGGTGACGCCGGTGAGCTTGCCATTGTCGTGGGCGAAGGCGACCGGCACCATGAAATTGAGGATCGGGATGTCCTCATGCATCGCGTCTTCTTTTTCCCAAGGGCTCGCCTTCATCTCCTCGAAGCCGGAACGCACGATCACCTTGACGTCCTCGCCGCCGAGGCGGCGCGCGGTGCGGCAGCAATCTATCGCGGTGTTGCCACCGCCGAGCACGATCACGCGCTTGCCGATCTTGTCGGTGTGGCCGAACGACACGCTGGAGAGCCAGTCGAGGCCGATGTGGACATGGCTGGCCGCTTCCTTGCGGCCGGGAATGTCGAGCTCGCGGCCGCGCGGCGCGCCGGAGCCGACAAAGATCGCGTCGTAGTTTTCGCTCAACAGTTTCTTCAGGCTGTCGATGCGATGGCCGCCTTTGAATTCGATACCGAGGTTGAGGATGTAATCGGTTTCCTCGTCGATCACCGAATCCGGCAGCCGGAATTTTGGAATTTGCGTGCGCATCATGCCGCCGGCCTTGGGATCCCCGTCGAACACGGTGCAGTGATAGCCGATTGGCGCGAGATCGCGGGCGACCGCGAGCGAGGCGGGGCCGCCGCCGATGATCGCGATGCGCTTGCCGTTTTTCGCCGACAGCCGCGGCATGCGGTGCTTGACGTCGTCCTTGAAGTCGGCGGCGACGCGCTTCAGCCGGCAGATTGCGACCGGCGTTTCCTCGACGCGGCCGCGGCGGCACGCCGGCTCGCAGGGACGATCGCAGGTGCGTCCCAAAATTCCGGGAAACACGTTCGATTTCCAATTGATCATGTAGGCGTCGCTGTAACGACCCTCGGCGATCAGGCGGATGTATTCCGGAACGGGCGTATGTGCGGGACAGGCCCACTGGCAGTCGACTACTTTGTGAAAATAGTCAGGTGCCGCGATATCAGTCGGTTTCATTCCTACCTTATTCCGTGCGGCTTAAAGAACCCGCTCGGCCTTTGACTTCCGTTATGAACGCTTAGCACGGCGTCCTTGTGGTTTGCCTGCCATATCATGGGCTTAATGAATCCAGGCATTCAAGAATGATTGCATTCAACATGATCGGCACTGCACTGAAAAGCCATAATTTGCTTAATCGTCATTCCCTGGTGGACTAGCCGCCCGGCATTTAATGCGGCTTCGATGCATGCGGCACTGCAGCATTGTCATCTTGTTGGGCGTCCGCCTTGAATCAGGTCAGCAAAAGGTCGCTCTTGGCCAAATCCCACATCAATTTATAGCTCCCCGCGGACACCTGCGTTCCTCCCTCGAAGGCCGCAGATCCAGTGAAGCGCGCGGTAATCGCCGCCGCGACCGCGTTCACATCTGTGGCATCGATCAGCACGAACCAGTCGCCGGCGCCGGGATCGGACGCCGGGGGATCGTCGGTGAGAGGTCTGGAGAGCGCGGGATCGTTCTCGATCAGATGCATGGAGATGATGCCGTCGAGCTCTCCCGGATCGAATTTCGCTCGCAGTGCGGCGCGCAATTTGTCCGCACCGCCGGCCGCGGGGCGGAGGCGGATGATGCCGAGCGCCGCGCCGCGACCCTGTCCACGGCTGATGGTGATGCGCGCGACCGCGCGGATCATGTGCTTGAAGCGCGCCATGGTTTTCTTCGACCACTCGGTCTGATTCATCAAGGCGGTGCGATAGGTCGGGCTGTCGAGCACCTCGAACGTCGCGGTGGAATACAGGCAGAGATATTTTGGCGAGCCTTGATGGGCGACATAGCGGCGGGCTTCCAGAAAGCCCTCGATCGCGACGCGCTCGATGAGATGTTCGCGGTCGTACCATCGGTTGAAGTCGGCCTCGTCGGCGGGATCGACGTCCATCGAGGTCAGCAGCATTCCTTTTCCGGCAAGTGGCATTTTTCAGAGTCCCTATCCAGTGATTTTTGAGGCCAGATTCGCGATCGCCTTCATCACGGCATCCCTGACGCCGGGATCGTAGAGCGAGTGGCCGGCGCTGTCGACGAAACAAACTTCGGAATCGGGCCACACCGCCGCGAGCGCATGCGAGGTTTTGGGCGGGCACAGCAAATCGTAGCGGCCTTGCACGATCAGGCCGGGGATTTTCTTAAGCCGTTGCGCATCCGCCAGCAGTTGACCCGGTTCCATGAAACAGTCGTTCTGGAAATAATGCGCTTCCATGAACGGCGTGGTGGGCATGGCGCGCGTTGAATTGAGCGAACCGGGATCGAGCCGGACGCGCCCAGGGGCGTGCTCGGAAAGGATTCGCTCGGTGTCATGCCAGGCGCGCGCGGCCGGGCCGTGGATCGCAGGATCGGGAGAAAGAATGCGGCGCCAGTAGGCGTCGAGCGGCTTCGCGCGCTCTCTCCTTGGCAAAATCTTGAGGAAATCGTCGTTGAGATCGGGATAGAAGCGCGGCAGCGCATCGAGGAATGCGTCTTCCAGTTCGCCACGGGTACCCAGAAACGTCGCGCGCAATACGATGCCGGCGACCCGGTCCGGGTGCGCCTGCGCATAAGCCAGCGCCAAAGTTGCGCCCCAGGAGCCGCCGACGACCATCCAGCGCTCAAGCGCGAATTTCTCGCGGATCGCCTCCATATCCGCGATCAGATCGGACAGCGTGTTGTGCTCGCGGCTGCCCTTCGGGCGGCTGCGGCCGGCGCCGCGCTGGTCGAACAATACGGCGTGAAACCGCTCGGGATCGAACAGCCGGCGGTGGTCCGGTTGGCAGCCGCTACCGGGCCCGCCATGCAGATAGACCGCAGGGATGCCGCCGGCGCGGCCGACGGTTTCGACATAAATCTCGTGGCCGTCGCTCACCGCCAGCCACTCCGACGTCAGCGGAGCGAACGGATCGGCGCGCAGGCCTTTGCCCGCATCCGCGTCAGGCGCCATCGTCGCCGCCCGTCTCCAGCGTTCCACCGGCGAAATTGCGATAGATGAAGCGGTTGTTGTTGCCGGCGGCCTCGGCCTCGGCCAGCTTGAAGATCTGCTCGTGCATCGGCGACAGCGTGCAGGCCGGGTCGGTATTGCCGGCATCGCCGGTCAAGGCAAAAGCCTGGCAGCGGCAACCGCCGAAATCGACTTCCCTGAATTCGCAGCTCTTGCAAGGCTCGGGCATCCAGCCGGTGCCGCGATAGCGATTGAAGGCCTCGGAATTCTGCCAGATCCAGGCGATCGAATGATTTGAACGCACCGAGAGGAATTCGAGCCCGGTGATGCTTTCGGCGGCGTGGCACGGCAAAATCTTGCCGGCGGGCGAGATGTTGAAGAACTGCCGGCCCCAGCCGCCCATGCATTTCTTCGGCCGCAGCGCGTAATAATCCGGCACCACATAGTCGATGGCGAGGATGCCCTTCAGCCGCGCTTGCGCCTCCTCGACGAGGCGGCTGGTCTCCTCGATCTGGGCCAAGGTCGGCATCAGCGCGGCGCGATTCTTCAGCGCCCAGCCGTAATATTGCACATTGGCGACTTCCAGCCGGTCGGCGTCGAGATCGACCGCCATCTGGATGATGTCGGAAAGCTGATGCAGGTTTTGCCGATGCATGACGGCATTGACCGTCAGCGGCAAATCCAGCTCGCGCGTCCATTTTGCGACTTTTATCTTCTTCTCATGCGCGTCCTTGAGGCCGGCGACCCGGTCGGCGACAACCGGCTCGTTGCCCTGAAAGCTGATTTGCACGTGACACAACCCGGCGTCGGCCAGCGCGCCAAGCTTTTCCTTGGTCAGGAGCACCGCCGAAGTGATCAGATTGGAATAGAGCCCGACGTCGCTGGCGTGCTGAACAAGTTCGACCAGGTCCTTGCGCGCGGTCGGCTCGCCGCCGGAGAAATGGATCTGCAGCACGCCGATCTCGGCCAGCTCGGAAAGAACCTTTTTCCATTCTTCCGTCGTGAGCTCGCTGCCGCCGCGGTCGAGCTCGACCGGATTGGAGCAATAGGGGCACTGCAGGGGACAGCGATGCGTCAGCTCGGCGAGCACCGCGAGCGGAATCCCGAAGGTCTCGGCGGTCGAGCCACGGCCTTCCAGCACCGCGAGCCCGTCGGAGGGTTCGCTTGTCGCAATGCCGGCATCGGTCAGTGTCGGGCTCATGAGGTCTTCTCGCGCGCTTCGGTCAAGAATCCCTTGTCGGCCAGGTCCTGCAGCATGGCAATGACGTCGGTTGCAATGGTGCCGCGATCGGCTGCGTATTTTGCCGCGAATTGATCGATCATGTCGCCGACGCTGCGGACGCCATCGCAGAGCTTTAGCACTTCCACCGCGATCTCGTCCGGCGCCAGCACCCGCTCCGGCGCCAGGATCACCCAGACCTGCCGTGTCTCATCGAATTTCAGCTTGGTATGGCGCGGCAATACCGGCCGGCTCGCCTCGCTGACACTGATGTTGCGGCCTGCCATCGCTTCGCCTCTAGTTGTTTGTGAGCATGATCTCTTCGGAAAACCGGTTCCCACTTTTCCGGGTCATGCTCAACTCGCTTTGGGCACGAACGCGCCCGGCGGTATGTGGCCCTCGACATAGGCATGATACAGCGCGTCGAGCTGGACCCAAAGCACATTGGTCTTGAACAATAGCGCATTGCAGACGGCTTCGCGCTCCGCCGGCGTTTTCGCGTTGGCCTTGACGTAATCAAGGGCAAAATTGGCGTCGCGCGGCGCCTGCTGCATGCGCCGGCTGAAATAGCTCATGATGTCGGGATTGACGAAGTCGTAATGCGCCAGCATGCCCGAGATGCGTTCCTCGTGCAGGTTCGGCGCGAACAGCTCCGTCAGCGAGGAGGCGATCGCTTCCAGCGGGCTCTTGTCGCGGACGAAGTGCACATAGGCCTCCACCGCAAACCGCGTGGCGGGGAGGATGCCTTCGGTGGATTCCACGTAGGCGCTGTCGAGCCCCAGCCCTTCGGTCAGCTTCAGCCAGCGCTCGATGCCGCCTTCGGTGCCGAGGTCGCCGTCATGGTCCTCGATCCGGTGCCGCCATTCGAGCCGGGTGGCGCGGTCGCGGAAGCGCGAGATCACCACCGCATCCTTGATCGGGATCGTGCTCTGGTAAAAATAGCGGTTCAGCGCCCAGGCCTGCACCTGTCCCTTGTTGAGCTTGCCGCCGTGCAACAGCCGGTGAAACGGGTGCAGATTGTGATAGCGGGTGGCACCGATCTGACGCAGCGTCGCTTCCAGTTCCGCAGGTGTGTTCAGCGGCGCGCCTTTGCCGAGCGAAAACGCGGTCATCCCCATCAATGTTGTGGCATTCAAAGCACGATCTCCGTTCCATCGGCGGGAATTTGCCAGCCCGCGGCCTCGGCCATCTTGCGCTCGGGCGAGGAAGGCAGCAGCGCCGGATTCGAATTGTTGATATGCAGAAACATCTTCTTGCCGATATCAAGCTGGGCCAGGGCCTCGATCGCGCCATGCTCGCCTGACATTGCGATATGTCCCATGCTCTGCCCGGTCTTGTTGCCGAGGCCGGCCTTAATCAGCTCGTCGTCGCGCCACACCGTGCCGTCGAAGAAGATCAGGGGCGCACCGGCAAGCCGGGATTTCAGCTCGTCGGTGACGCCGGCGCAGGCGGCCAGAAAGTAGAAGTATCTGCCCGTCGCTCTGTCGCCGACCCGAAGTCCGAGCGTGTCGCCCGCGCCGTCGTCGCCGCCGGGGTGAGCCTTGCCTTCCAGATACCAGGCGCTCTTGCCGGGAACCGTGAACGCCAGCACCTCGATGCCGGATGGCGAGCCGTCGGGCAATGCCGGCTCGAATGGTTGATCCACCTCGATCGCCTTGCGGCTCACATTCTTCTCACTCAACACATTGAAGATGCTGTTGGCCTTCAGGATGGCAAGCACTTTTGCGTGCGCGTAGATCGAAAACGGTGAGCCTTCGCGCATCGACAACAGGCCCGCGACCGCATCGATCTCGCCATTGGTCAGGATGACGCCCGATATCGGACTCTGGCGAAGCTCACCGGCTTTCGGATGGAGCTGCGGTGTTGCGGTCAGCTGCTGGCGCAGATCGGGGGACGCATTGACCAGGAACCAGTGATCGCCATCACGGCTGACCGCGATCGAAGCCTGGGTGCTCCTGAGTTCGGGGTGCCCGGTTCGCGCCGCCCTGCAAACCGCACATCCGCAATTCCATTGCGGAACGCCACCACCTGCCGCGGCGCCCAGGACGACGACGCGAAGCATGATCCGTCTCCTGGAGATTCTGAGTCTTGAAAAAGCCCGGCCTTGAAAAACCCGGTCTTGAAAAAGCTCAAAGGTGGACACCGGTGATGTCCACGATCCCTCGATCGGGAACGTGTCACGCCTGGAGGTCCACCTTAAGTCAAAACATGAAGCTTCAAAACCTGAAGCCCTCGCTGCCGCTTACTTGCGGGCGGCGCACGCATACATGTTGATTTCCATGCCGACCGGCACTTCGACGATCTTCGGGGTCTTCCAGGCCATTTTGGCTCTCCTTGTTAAACCGGACGAACTTCGCCCTCGCCAAGGTAAACTAGTCGGGATTGAAAAGTTCGCCAGTGAAATCTTTTTTTATAAAACCTTGGGGTTTCCATGCTGCATCGCGAAAGGAATTCACTTATTTGTGCGCCGCCGCCGTCAAACCAAAGATGGATCAACAGGTTCAGACTGGGACATGTTGATTCGGACCGACGCGCCACATCGCGACCGTACGGCGAACTCGGATAAAGAACTCGTGAGAACTCGCCGGTTCCCAAAGCCGGGCCCAACCAAAGTGGATTTCAAGCTATGCCGCGCTATTTCTTCAACACCCGCATCGGCGATGAGCTGATCGCCGACCCCGAAGGCGAAGACTTGCGCAATGCGGACCGCGCCTGGGAAGTCGCGCGCGCGATGATCCGGGAACTATTGAAAACCGAAGGCGCGCAAGCGGGCCTGCTGAATGCGGTGCTCGAGGTGACCGACGACGAAGGCGAGATCGTGCTGGAGTTTCCGTTTACCGAGGCGCTTCTCGATCGCTTCGATATTCCGGCGACAAAACACTGACGCCGACGCCCCTGGAGCGCGACACCGCCGGATTGCCGATATTCCATCTGCATCGCGCGCCCCGCGTCACGGTCTCTCCGCAAAAATATCGAAGACTGCCGGCCAGGAAGGCTCACCTCGTGCCAGGCATCGTGTTGCCCCGCGTGGATAAGGGCTTCCACAAACGGGGAGAACGTCATGATGGTCTATTCATCGCCGCGCAGCCTGTTGCTCGCCGGCGCTTTTATCGGCGCATTCACATGTACCGCTGCCGCGCAGCAGCCGGCCAATTCGCCCGCAGCAGCCGCGCCCGCAGCCGCCGCACCGCTTCCGCCGGGTTCACCGATGATCGGGCGTCCCGACAACCAGGCCGCGGCGAAGCTCGCGCCGGTCGCGGGGCCACCGATCCCGGCGGCACCCGACAAGCTGCCTTTGGCAAAGCTTAAGGTTCCGGCCGGTTTCAATATCGAGGTGTATGCCGCCGGCATGGCCAACGCGCGGTCGCTGGCGGTCGGCGACAAGGGCACCGTGTTTGTCGGCAGCCGCCTCGTCGACAAGGTCTATGCGATCTCCGACAAGGACGGCAAGCGAACCGTCAAGGTGCTGGCGTCGGGGCTTTATCGCCCGAACGGCGTCGGGTTCAAGAACGGCACGCTCTACATCGCCGAACTCTCGAAGATCTCCAAGATCGACAAGGTCGAGGACAACCTGGAAAATCCGCCGAAGCCCGTGGTGATCTACGACAATTTGCCCAAGGACGAAGCCCATGGCTGGAAGTTCATCGCCATCGGGCCCGACAACAAGCTCTATGTTCCGGTCGGGCAGCCCGGCAACAACGTGCTGCATGACGACGCCCATGGCCAGATCAGGCGGATGAATCTTGACGGCACCGGCGCGGAAGTGGTCGCGCTCGGCGTCCGCAATTCGGTCGGCTTCGACTGGAATCCGGAAACCAAGCAGCTCTACTTCACCGACAACGGTCGCGACTGGCTGTCGGAAGACGTGCCGCAGGACGAGCTCAATCGCGTCACCAAGGTGGCTGAGGATTTCGGCGCGCCTTACTGCTACCAGGGCAATATTCCGGATACCGAATTCGGCTGGGGACATTCCTGCAGCGAATTCACCCCGCCGGTCGGCCTGATGGGACCGCACACCGCTTCCCTCGGCATGCGCTTCTATACCGGCAACATGTTCCCGAAGAGCTACAAGGACGCCATCATCGTCGCCCGGCACGGCTCGTGGAACAGGTCGAACAAAGCCGGCGGCGACGTCGTCGTCGTCAAACTGAACAAGGACGGCACCGTGAAGTCGATCGAGCCGCTCATCACCGGCTTCCTGCAGGACAACAAATATGTCGGCCGGCCGGTCGACGTGCTGCAGATGAAGGACGGTTCGCTGCTGGTCTCCGACGACTGGAACGGCGCCGTCTATCGCGTCACCTACGGCAAGCCGAAGCTGGCGTCGAAGTAAGCGATAACGCCGCCAATCGCGAAACTCGTCATGCCCGGCCTTGTGCCGGGCATCCACGTTCTGACGGTGTCGCTACAAGGAAAGACGTGGATGGCCGGGCATAGGCGAGCGGAAGCGACGCCGTCCTTCAGACGGCTATGCCCGGCCATGACGAAGAAACGGGATTTGCCGATGCGCAGTTTAGTTGCGGCTCTGACGTTTGTTTTGCTTGTCTGGCCGGTCAAAGCCGAAACCATCGAAGAGCGCGCCGTGACCTGCTTTGCCTGTCATGGCGAGCATGGACAGTCCGAGACCGAAAATACGCCTTCGCTCGGCGGCCAGCAGGCGCCTTATGCGTTGATCCAGCTTTTCATGTTCCGCGAGAAGCTGCGCGTGTTCGAGCCAATGAACGACACGGCAAAGCCGTTCACCGACGACGATCTTCGCGCGTTTTCCGACTTCATCGCCACATTGCCAAAACCTCAGCCGCCACCCGATGCCGGCGACCCTGCGCGGATTGCGCGGGCGCAGGCGCTGGTGCAGCAGAATCGCTGCAATTCCTGCCACAACACCGATTTCTCCGGCAAAGAAAATGTCCCGCGCATCGCCAATCAGCGTGAGGATTACCTCGCCAAGACCATGCGGGAATACAAGGACAACAGCCGCCACGGCTATGACGGTACCATGGCGGAGGTGCTGGCGCCGGTGACGACGGATCAGATCGCCGATCTCGCCTATTATATCGCCCGCTTGCGCTGATCCCCATGACTCCCGGCCGCTGGCGCTACTGAGGAGGCGGCGCTAAAAGCAGGCGTTCAAACGGAGTTGGTCATGGAAGATCTCTGGCGCCTGTCGGCCACCGATATCGCCGCCTTGATACGGTCGAAAAAGGTTTCGGCAAAAGAGGCGGCCTTGGCGGGACTGGCTCGCCTCGATGCGGTCAACCCCAAGATCAACGCCGTCATCGACCACCGCCCGGACGATGTGCTGGCGCAGGCCGGTGCCATCGATGCGGCGATCGCACGGAACGAAGATCTGGGCCGGCTCGCTGGCGTACCGGTTACCGTCAAGGTCAATATCGACCAGCAGGGGTTTGCCACCACCAACGGCCTCACACTGCAGCGCGACGTCATTGCTGCGACCAACAATCCGGTGGTGGACAATCTGCGCAAGGCCGGCGCCGTCATTCTGGGGCGCACCAATTGCCCGGCGTTTTCCTACCGCTGGTTCACCACCAACCTGATCCATGGCGACACCAAGAATCCGCGCGACGCTGCGATCACGCCCGGTGGCTCGTCGGGCGGGGCAGGGGCCGCGGCCGCGGCCGGCATCGGGCATATCGCGCACGGCACTGATATCGCGGGATCGATCCGCTATCCCGCCTATGCCTGCGGCGTTCATGGCCTGCGGCCGACCGTCGGCCGCATCGCGGCCTTCAATGCGTCGCTGCCGGAGCGCCCGATCGGGCCGCAGATTTCCGCGGTGTCGGGCCCGCTGGCGCGCACCATCGGCGATATCCGGATCGCGCTCGAGGCGATGTCCGGCAGCGATGCGCGGGATCCCTGGTGGGTGCCGGCGCCCCTGGAAGGGCCCGCGATGCCGAAACGGGCTGCGCTGTGTCTGCAGCCGGACGGCCTCGAGACGGTTGCCGAGGTGAAAGCCGCGGTCGTGGACGCAGCCAGGCGCCTGGAGCGCGCCGGATGGGTGGTCGAAGAGGTTGAGGCGCCGCCGATGCGCGAGGCGGCCGAACTGCAGACCAGGCTTTGGCTCGGCGATGGCTATGAAGCACAGTTGGAGGCCGCCGAGCGCGAAGGCGATCCGGGCGCGCTCACGTGCCTGCGCGGCAACAAGGCAAAAGTGTTTCCGTTTGACGCGGGTACGCTCTCGGCGGTGTTGACGCGACGGGCGACATTGACGCGCGAATGGCTGCAATTTTTCGAGACATACGCCGTGCTGCTGACCCCGGTGTCCGGCGAACTGCCGTTCCCCGACAACCTTGACCGGCGCGACGACGCCTCCTTTGCCCGGGTCTGGCGGGCGCAATTGCCGCAAATTGCTATTCCCTTCATGGGCCTGCCTGCGCTAACGGTCGCAACCGGATTGGTCGGGCGCGTACCGGTCGGCGTTCAAATCGTCTCCACCCGTTACCGTGAGGATCTTTGCCTTCTCGCGGGCGAGGCGATCGAAAAGGGTGGAACGCCGCCGATGCCGATCGATCCCGTCAGCTAGACGAACTTGCGGGCAGAGAGAACACGATGACAGGCGTTTACGATTTCACGGCAACATCGCTTGCCGGCGAGGATGTGCCGTTGAAGCGGTTCGAGGGGCAGGTGCTGCTGATCGTCAACACCGCGAGCGCCTGCGGCTTCACGCCGCAATATAAGGGGCTCGAGGCGCTGCAAAGGGAACTTGGGCCCCGCGGCTTCTCGGTGCTCGGATTTCCCTGCAATCAGTTCGGCAGCCAGGAGCCGGGCGATGCCAAACAAATCGAGCAGTTCTGCACCAGCAATTATGCCATCACCTTTCCGATGTTCGCCAAGATCGACGTCAATGGCTTTGATGCGCATCCGCTTTACGAGTATTTGAAGCGCGAAAAATCCGGGCTATTGGGTTCGTCGATCAAATGGAATTTTACAAAATTCCTGGTCGATCGAGCTGGAACGGTGGTGGCGCGGCATGCGCCGACCGCGAAGCCGGAAGGACTGATCAAAGAAATCGAGGCCCTGTTGTGAACGAGAACAAAGACGCCATCGGCGACCAATTGCCGGATCGCCTGTCGACCGATCCGAAAAGCCCCTACTACAACGCCGAACTGCTGGCGCGCGATGTCGGCATTCGCTTCAAGGGCGTCGAGAAGACCAATGTCGAGGAGTATTGCATCAGCGAAGGCTGGGTCCGCGTCACCGCGGGCAACGCCAAGGACCGCTATGGCAACCCGCTCACGATAAAAGTTCACGGCCCCGTCGAGCCGTATTTCCGCGACAAGGGAACGTCCTAACCTTAAGTGCGGCCGTTGAAAAAGCCGTCATGGCCGGGCTTGACCCGGCCATCCACGTCTTTCTCGCCGCAGACTGTAAGACGTGGATGCCCGGCACAAGGCCGGGCATGACGAAGAGAGAAAGCCAAACGCCATGTCCGTCCGTATCGTCGACGTCGTTGAGGTGACAAAACCGATCTCCTCGCCCATTCGCAACGCCTATATCGACTTCACCAAAATGACCACGAGCCTGGTCGCCGTCGTCACCGATGTCATGCGCGACGGCAAGCGCGTGGTTGGGTACGGCTTCAATTCCAACGGTCGCTACGGGCAGGGCGGGCTGATCCGCGAGCGTTTTGCGCCGCGGCTCACGGAAGCCGATCCCAGGAAACTGCTCGACGAGGCGAGCGACAATCTCGATCCCGACAAGGTCTGGGCGACGCTGATGACAAACGAAAAGCCCGGCGGCCATGGCGAGCGCTCGGTCGCGGTCGGCACTATCGATATGGCGGTATGGGATGCGGTGGCGAAGATCGCCGGAAAACCGCTGTTTCGCCTGCTCGCCGAGCGTCATGGACGCACTGCGAATCCGCGCGTGTTCGTCTATGCCGCCGGCGGCTATTATTATCCGGGCAAGGATCTGTCGGCGTTGCGCGGCGAGATGCGCGGCTATCTCGACCGCGGCTACAACGTCGTCAAGATGAAGATCGGCGGCGCGCCCATTGAGGAAGACCGCCAGCGCATCGAAGCGGTGCTGAAGGAAATCGGCAAAGCGGCGCAACTCGCGGTCGACGCCAATGGCCGCTTCGATCTTGAGACCGCGATCGCCTACGCAAAAATGCTGCGCGACTATCCGCTGTTCTGGTACGAGGAAGCCGGCGATCCCCTGGATTTTCAGTTGCAGGCGGCCCTGGCCGAGTTCTATCCCGCGCCGATGGCGACCGGCGAGAATCTCTTCAGCCATCAGGATGCCCGCAATCTGCTGCGCTATGGCGGAATGCGGCCCGACCGCGACTGGCTGCAGTTCGATTGCGCGCTGTCCTATGGGCTGTGCGAATACCAGCGCACGCTGGAGGTTCTGAAAGTCCAGGGCTGGTCGCCAAGCCGCTGCATCCCGCATGGCGGCCATCAGATGTCACTGAACATCGCCGCCGGTCTCGGGCTTGGCGGCAATGAGAGCTATCCGGATTTGTTCCAGCCCTATGGGGGTTTCCCCGACGGCGTGCGCGTCGAGAACGGCCACATCACCATGCCGGATTTGCCGGGCATCGGCTTTGAGGGGAAATCCGATCTCTATGCGGAGATGAAGGCGCTGGCTTCATAGGTCGTCATGCCCGGGCAGAAGCGCGAAGCGCGTCTTCGCGCTAGATGTCCTCCCGGGCATCCACGTCTTCTCGGTCGTGCGGCGACAAAACGCGGATGGCCGGGACAAGCCCGGCCATGACGGAGAGTAAGGAGCTGACCGACTTCCTCTCAGGCCCGCAATAACCGCCGGCCTTCACTCTTCAGCAACTTCTTCACCGCGCTGGAAGCTGCGATCTCGCCCTGGTTGGCGAAGGCCTCGTGGTTCTTCTCGATATCCTCGAGGCGGTAGAGATAATTGACCATGATGCCGGCCGACTCGCGCAGGCCCTTCGGCGAGAGATCGCCGACCCAGTCGATGCGTTCGAGCCGCGCGCCGTTGCCGAGATGGAACCGCGCGACCGAATCGATCGGCCGTCCCTTCGGCGTCCGCGCTTTCAGGAAATAATGCGCCGCGAGCGGTTCGAGCACCACGCGCAATTGCGCCGCCAGCTCCGCATTCCCAGACCAGTCCGGCTTGTCGAGATTTTCCAGCAGCGCCCGGTCTTCGTCGGATACCGGAACATCGCTCGCCTGTTTCAGCCATTTCATGAAGCCCGGCACCGGCGACAGCGTCACGAAGTTGTCCAGCTTCGGCAATTCGCGCCGCAATTCCTCAACCACCTGCTTGATCAGGAAATTGCCGAACGAAATTCCACCCAGGCCGCGCTGGGTATTGGAGATCGAGTAAAATACCGCGGTGCGGGCGCGCTCGATCGGCACCAGCCGGCGGTCTTCGGCGAGCAGCGGCGCGATCGCGCCGGGGATCGCCTCGGTCAGCGCGACCTCGACGAAAATCAGCGGTTCGTCGATCAGGGCGGGATGGAAGAACGCGTAGCAGCGCCGGTCGACCGGATCGATGCGGCGGCGCAGATCGTTCCAGTCGCGAATCTCGTGCACCGCCTCGTAGCGGATGATCTGCTCCAGAATGTTGGCGGGCGTCGACCAATCTATCCTGCGCAGCACGAGAAACCCCCTGTTGAACCATGACGACAACAGATGAACGACGTCGCGGTCGAGCGCGGCGAGGTCCTTGTGGCCGTTCGTGAGGCGAAGCAGATCGGCGCGCATCGCCACCAGCTCGCTGGTGCCGCCGGGCGCGCGGTTGAGCCGGCGGATCAGCTCCTGCCGGCGCGGTTCGGAAGCAAAATGCAGCTCGCCGGCGTCGGCATCGTTGGGCTGCGTGCGCCAGCTCTCGATCGCTTGCGCCAGTCTTTCCCGGTCCGGACCGAAATGGCGCGCCAGCGTTTCGAAGAACCCAAGCCGGCCGGCATCGTCGAGATGGTGATAGTAATCGAGCACCTCGCGCGCCATCGCGGTACCCGACGCTTCGCCGCGGCCGGACAGCAGCGCCTCGCATAATTCAATCAGCCCGGAGGTGTCCTGTTTTCCGTTCGCCGACGTTCCGCGGCGCAGCAGCGTCCGGCCCCGCTCGGAAATCGAGGCCAGCAGGTCCGAGAAAAAGGCGTTGTTCATGGCGGGCATTTCAAAATTCGGATCGCACGGAACATTACATGGATTTAAGGCGGCGCGGATCACATTCAAGCGGGCGTGGGCAAGTGGCGCGAAAATGGTCACGCCCCGGAAAAACGCACCTCGTGACGGGGCTTGACCATCTATCGCCTTCGAAGAATGCACTTTTGTGAAGATCGATGGACGCATGGGTCAAACCCGGGGGTGACGGTCAGAATTCTTCACGGCGTGTGTGCCTTATTTCATTTCCCAAAACTCCGTCGGCGTCTTGCCGGTGACCTGCCGGAACGCGTGGGAAAAGGCCGGTATGCTGGCATAGCCCAGCTCAGAGGCGAGCTGCTTGACCGGGACATTGGGCTCCATCGACAATCTTTCGATTGCGGCGGCAATGCGCGCGCGCAGGCACCAGCTTTTGAAACTTAGTTGCGTCTCCGATGAAAACAGCCGCGACAGCGTCCGCGCCGAGGTGCCGACCTCGCGCGCCAGCGTCTCGATCTCATGCGACGCGGTCGGATCGGCGAGCACGATGTCGGCGGCGCGCCGGCAGCGCGGCTCATGCGGCAATGGAATGAAGGTCGCGGAATCCTCGGCCTGATGCAGCTCGAGCATGGCTAGCCGAACCAGCAGTTCGGTGCGCCCGGAATTATTGCGGCCATCGAACAGCGCGAGAATGGTTTCGTGCAACAGCCGCGACACCCGCACCACGAATTCCGCTTCCAGGCTTGCGCTGCGTCTTTCCCGCCTGAGCCACTCAAGATCGAAATACAGGGTACGCATGTCGATATCGGCGAGCACGTCGATCGCATGTTCGAGCCGCGCCGGCACCCATACCGCGCGGTCGGGCGGTACCAGCCAGCGCCCCTTCGGCGTGGTGACCTGCATGGTGCCGCGCGCCGCATACACCAGTTGCGCCTCGCGGTGCATGTGGGTGTCGAGCCGGACGCCCTTTTTGTAGTGGCGCGCCACCAGGTGCACGCCATCGCCGGTCGTGCGTTGGCCTCTCAGAAGGGCGGCGAGTGGCGTCTCGGCGATATTCATTGGCGACATCCCGTCAGGCCAAGGACATATAACCTATCCCGGGAAATTAGAGGAATCGTCCATGAACAGCCCCGCCCGGGTGATCGGGTTCGTCAACGCCGCCCATTTCATCGACCATTATTCAATGCTGATTTTTGCCGCCGCCGTCATCGTCATGGGGCCGGCGCTCGGCATGGCCTATTCGGAGCTTTTGCCTTACGCCACGCCGGGTTTTGTTGCGTTCGGCGCCGGCTCGCTCTTGACCGGCTGGCTCGGGGATCGCTGGAGCCGCCGCCACATGATGGTGATCTTCTTTGTCGGCATCGGCGCCTCGATGATCGCGGTCGGCCTGGTGCAGACACGGCTTCAGCTTGGCGCGGCCTTGTTGTTGATTGGAATATTCGCGTCGATCTATCACCCGGTCGGTACCGCCATGATCGTGTCCTACGCCGAGCGGCTCGGCCGCGAGATGGGGCTGAACGGCGTCTGGGGCAATCTCGGCGTGGCCTCCTCGGCGCTGGCCACCGGCGTGATCGGCCAGTATCTCGGCTGGCGTTTTGCTTTCATCATTCCCGGCATCGTCACGATCCTGGTCGGCGTGGCCTTTGCGTTGACGGTGGTTCACGAGGACCGCTCCGGCTCGAGGCAGGCGGCGGCGCAGGCGCGTGTGGCCAAAGAAGACATGTGGCGGGTGATCGTGGCGCTCCTGATCGTGGTGATCGCGATATCGACCACGTTCAACGCGGTGACGGTGGCGCTGCCAAAACTGTTCGCGGAGCGGTTGGCCGACCTCACCAAGAGCCCGGCGCTGTTAGGCGTGATCGCCGCCTGCGTCTACGTGTTCGGCGCGATGACGCAATATACCATCGGCAAATTGCTCGATCGGCATTCGCTGAAAACGGTCTCGCTGCCGCTGTCGTTCGTGCTGGCGCCGTTCCTGTATTTCGCGGCCACCCTGTCGAACCTGCCGCTGATCCTGGTGTCGATCGGCATCGTGATGGGCGCGTTCGGCCAGGTCACCGTCAACGACGCCATGGTCGGCAAATACACCAGCGAGCAATGGCGCTCGCGCGCCTATGCGGTGCGCTATTTCGTCGGCTTCACCGCGGCTGGCGTCTCCGTCGGCCTGGTGGCATGGTTGTACCAGCAGGGCGGCTTTGTCACCATGTTGCACGCCTTCGCCGGGCTGTGTCTTTTGGTGATCGCGGCGGCGATCATCCTGCCGACCGAGATCAAGGTGCCTGCTGCCGGCGCTAACTGAGTGCGGCGATTTCCCGCGTCTACGCGCGCGTCCATTCGTGCGGCGGCAGGCTTGTTCCAACCCGGGAATATGATAGCCTTTTAGTCGCTAAGTAAGGTCAAGTCTTCGGGGGCAGTCGTTGTGCGCTTCTAGAGCCGGTGTTTGCGGCTCATGGAGACCCGAGCCATGGCTGAAATTCGCAACTTCAAGTCGGGCAGAAGTCGTGAGCCTCCGGACGGCGCGGCGCCGCGTCGGCTTGCCGCGATCGTCGCTGGCGACATCTCGGGCTACAGCCGCCTGATGCAACTGGACGAAGAAGGCACGCACAATCGCGTCAAGCGGATTGAGCGAGACCTGATTGAGCCCACCATAACGGAGCACCACGGAAGACTCGTCAAAACCACCGGCGACGGTTTCATTGCGATTTTCGATAGTCCGGTCGAAGCGGTCCGGTGCAGCATCGTGATTCAGCAAAATCTGGTTGGTCGCAACGCGGCACTGCCAAGGGATTATTGGATTGAGTACCGGATCGGCGTCAATCTCGGCGATGTCATTATCGAGACTGACGACATCTACGGCGACGGCGTCAACATTGCATCGCGCCTGGAGCACATTGCCGATCCTGGTCAGGTCTTCATCTCGGGCGGCATGTACGAGCAGATCAAGAACAAATTGGTTTGCGGATACGAGTCGCTCGGGGATCGTAAAGTCAAGAATATCACCGATCCGGTGAGGGTCTATCGTGTGCTGCCTGACCCAGGCGCGTTTCACAGGACCCAGAGGCGGCGCGAGACCATTCTGCTTTCGTTGCTGAGCATTGCCTTGCTGATTATCGCCGGTGGCGCTCTCTGGTACAGGCTTTCGCAATGGCATGGCAAAGTGGGGGACCAGGCGTCGGCCCCAATGTCGTCTCCGGCGGCGACACCGGGTGCGCCCTCATCGCCGGCGCCCGGCGCAGGACCGGCAGCACCGCAGCCTGCTCCGCAACAAGCCGCGCCACGGCCTTCGGCGGCGCCAGCCACCCAACAAGCCGCGCAGCAAGCTAAACCGGGGTCCAGCGCCACGCCTGCCACGCCGCCGGCCCCGGTGGTCCGAGAGCCCGAGATGAAGACGATTCACGCCGGCATCTTCACCATGGGCAGCAACGATGATGTGACCGAAAAGCCAACTCACCAGGTCACGGTCAAGCCGTTTGCGATAAGTCTGTACCCGGTTTCCGTCCGCGACTGGAACGAATGCGCCGCCGCGAAGGCATGTTCGTTCGTGGCAAGCGGCAAAGACGATGCGCCCGTCACGAACGTAAGCTTTAGCGATGCGAAGCAATTTGTCGCATGGCTCGCGGACGCGACGCGAAAGGCATATCGGCTGCCAAGCGAAGCCGAATGGGAGTATGCGGCGCGCGGAGGGACGCAAACAAAATACTGGTGGGGCGATCAGTTTCAATCCGGCATGGCCAATTGCAAGAATTGCAACGACATCGCGGCCGCCGAGCAACCGATCAAGGTCGGCAGCTTCAAGCCAAATCCGTTTGGACTTTACGATATGGGTGGCAGCGTCGATCAGTGGGTCGAGGACTGCTGGCACAAGAGCTACCAGGGCGCTCCAACTGACGGTTCGGCATGGGTCGAGGGCGAGTGCGGCTCGCATGTCATTCGATCGGGTTCCTGGAAGAATGACGCCCGTTATGTCCGGCCGTCAAACCGCGACAGCTACGATACCAACGTGCGATATCCTACCCACGGTTTCCGCGTGGCACTGTCCCCTTGAATGAATAAGAGGACGTATCATGAAGATGATGAGGCTGATCGCGCTGTCCGTAGTTCTGACTATTCTACCATTTGCCGCGTGCGCTCAAGGAAAGCCGGCGCCAAAGGATGCCCTTCTCTATTTCGTGTGGCCGCAGGACGGCGCTGTGATCAAGGGCGGGTTCTGGTGCCGGTTCGGTCTGCGCAACATGGGCGTAACTCATGCAGGCGACAATTTTCAAAACAGCGGCCATCACCATTTGCTGATCGATGTGAATGAACCACTCGACCCCAACGAACCGATACCGCAAGACAAGTCACATCTTCATTTTGGAGCAGGCCAGACCGAGGCGCGCATCGAGCTTCCGCCCGGCAAGCATACCTTGCAACTGGTGCTGGGTGACGCCGCTCATTATCCGTTCATCCCTCCGCTCGTCTCCGACAAGATTACCATCAGGATCAAGTAGACGTGGCGTTGAGGTGTGCTGGTGGGAGAGGGCGGCCAGGTTATCCGTCGCGGCGATGATGCCTTCCCAACAATAGCAACGAACGCTTCGACCACGCATCGAAGCCTTCAGGCTTTTGACGCCGAACGCGACCAAAAATTGGACAGCTGCCGATTTTGAACGCTTCGTGACGTTGCTGCGCGTTTTCCTTTTGCCATGGCTCTGGTGACTTCCTTTGGTTCGCTGTTATGCTTGTGACCTGGCCGGGGAGGGGAGATGCGTTTTCGAAACTGTTTTTTGCCTGCGTTGCTCATGACGGCGGCCGTGGCATCGCTCACTCCGCGCGCGGCGGTCGCGCAACTCAACCAGGAGCGCAATTGGTGTGCCGGCAAGGCCGGCGTTACGCCGGAACTGCGGATCGATAGCTGCACGGCCGTGCTGCAAGCCGGACGCCAGTCTTCAAAACAACTGGCCTTTATTTATCGGGAGCGCGGCCTCGCGTTTTTCTCCAAGCGCGATTATGATCGGGCGATCCAGGACTATGATCAGGCGATCAGCCTTGAGTCCCGCTATAGCGACGCCTTCGATAACAGATGCTGGACCCGGATGGTCATCGACAAGCTCGACGACGCCTTGAAGGATTGCAAGGAATCATTGCGGCTGCGGCCGGGCTCCGCGCCGACGCTGAACTCGCTCGGCTTCGTCTATCTGAAGCAGGGTAAGCTCGATGACGCCATTTCAACCTACAACGCCGCGCTGCAGATCAATCCGAAGTCCGCCTATTCGCTTTACGGGAGGGGATTGGCGAAACAGAAGAAAGGCGACGCCGCTGCCGGCAACGCCGACATCGCGGCGTCAAAAGCGATCAAGGACCTGACCGAGGAAATGAGCGGGTACGGGGTGAAGTAAGGCAATGAAGGCTCGACGATAACGGGCCACGTGTGGGGAGTTCGATGTTTGAACATGTTTTGCCGCGCATCGCTGCGCTCGTTCTGGCTGTCGCCATCATGATCGCCGGCCCCGCACGCGCCGATGCTTTGAAAAACGAAATCGCGCCGACGGGCAAGTTGCGGGTGGCGCTCGGGATTTCGCCGGCCGGTGGCGCGTACTGGTCCACCAAGAAAGAAACAGGAGGTTATGCCGGCGTCCCGGTCGATCTCGGCAAGGAGATGGCGGCGCAGCTTGGTGTCCCCGTCGAATATGTCAGCTACCAGAACTCCGGGCGGATCACAGACGCCGCGTCAAAAGGCGCGTGGGACGTCGCCTTCCTGCCGAAGGACGCGGAGCGCGAGACCAAGATGTCGTTCGGGCCTATTTACGAAGTTGCGGACGCGACCTACATCGTGAAGCCGGGTTCACCGGTGACCGATTTCAAGACGCTCGATCAGCCGGGGATCAAAGTCGCCGCCGTCAATAACACCACCACCATGCGCGGCGCGATTGCGCATCTCAGGAATGCCAAGGTGGTGGGATATCAGACCTATGACGAAATCTTCGGGCTGTTGAAGAACGGCGAGGTCGATGCCTTCGCACTGTCGCGCGACCAGCTCAACGCCATGGCGAAGAAAATCCCGGGAACGCGGGTTTTGGACGAAACCTTTAAGCAGACCGTGACCGCGGTCGCGGTACCGCTCAACCACCCGCTGGCCCTGGCGTTCGTCACGAAATTCATGACGGAAGCCACGTCAAACGGCGTGCTGCGTAAAGCCTATGACAATAACGGCCTGAAGGACAGGCCGATCCGGACCAAGTAGCGCGGGCTCCACGCTTGACCGCACTCCCGCAAGGGGAGAGGGAGCCCACCGCCAGCGCCGAGACGTCGAACCAATTCTTCAATTCGTAGCGCCCGCCCGGATCGGGTCCATTCCGCTCTTGACGATCACGTCGCGGGCGGCGGGGGAGCCGAGAAACTTGATCAGCGCTTTTCCGGCTTCGGGCTCTTTGGAGACGGTCGCGATGCCAGCTGAAAACACCGTGATCTTCTGCAATTCGTCCGGCAGCGGCCCGACAATGTCGATGCCGGCGACGGGTTTTAGTTCGCTGATCTGCTGAAATCCGATCTCGGCGTCGCCGCGCGCCACGATTTCACCCACCGGCGTTGCCGGTATCTTCCTGGCCTTGTCCTTCATCGCATCGGCAATGCCGAGCTTGGCGAACATCTCGGTCGAGACATAGACGCCGCTGGCGCTGTCGGAATAGGCGATGGTTTTCGCCGCCAGCAGCGCGCGCTTGACCGATTCCGCCGACGAGATGTCCGGCTTCGGCGCGCCGGCTTTCACCGCGACCCCGATCGGCGATTTCACGAGGTCGACGCGGCTGTCGGCTTTTACCTTGCCCTGCTTGATGAGATCGCCGAGCGCATAGCCGACCATGATCAGGACATCGGCGGGCTCGCCGCGTTCCAGCCGCACCGGAATGGCGTTGACCGTGGTCCCCATCGAGGGCCCGTAGGCGATCAGCACCTTGTTGCCGGTGGCCCGCTCGAACTCCGGCACCAGCTCCTTGAAGGCCGCCGTCAGTCCGCCGGAGATCATCACCCGGACCTCGGCGGCGCTTGCCGGGCCTGCGAGCAACAGCGCCGCGGCAAGGCCGAGTGCGAGACTGCGGATTTTTGCGGATATGAAGCTCATTGTTATTCCTCCCGGGACGGCTCTTGAGCGGCCGTCCTTGATTACCCGAGACGATGGTAGCGGGCAAATGGGGGTTAGCCTAGAGCTGTTGCTTCCATCCGTCATTCCGGACGGTCCGCAATGCGGACCGATCCGGAATCTCGAAGTAGCATGCGGCGCGAGATTCCGGGTTCGCGTCTTCGACGCGCCCCGGAATGACGGGTCTCACGAATTGACGTGCACGAAATCCCGCAGTAGCGGGTAGATCTCGTTGTTCCAGCGGCGGCCCGAGAATACGCCGTAATGGCCGACGCCGGCCTGCATGTGATGGACGCGGCGATAGGCGCGCACGCCGGTGCAGAGATCCTGGGCCGCAAGGGTCTGGCCGATCGAGCAGATGTCGTCCTTCTCGCCTTCGACCGTCATCAGCCCCATCCGCTTGATCGAGGCGGGGTTCACCGGGCGGCCGCGATAGGTCAGCTTGCCCTGCGGCAACAAATGTTCCTGAAACACGTCGCGGATGGTCTCGATGTAAAATTCCGCGGACAGGTCCATCACGGCAAAATATTCATCGTAGAACGTCTTGATGGTCTCGGCCTTTTCCTTCTCGCCCTTGGCCAGATGATCGGCGAGATCGATGTGCTGCTTGATGTGGCGCTCGAGGTTCATCGACACGAACGCGGTGAGCTGCACGAAGCCGGGATAGACCTGGCGGAACGCGCCCTTGCACTGCACCGGCACGTAGTTGATCAGATTGTCCTCGAACCATTTCAGCGGCTTGCTTTTGGCGAACTCGTTGACCTTGGTCGGCTGGATCCGCGTATCGATCGGCCCGGCCATCAGCGTCAGCGTCGCAGGGCGCGCAGGGTGATTGTCCTCGCACATGATGGCGGCCGCGGCCAGCGCCGACACCGACGGCTGGCAGATCGCGACCATGTGGGCGCGAGGGCCCAGTTGGCCGAGGAAGTCGATCAGGTGTTCGGTGTATTCATCGAGACCAAACTTGCCTTCGCCCGGCGGAATGTCGCGCGGGTTGTGCCAGTCGGTGATGTAGACGTCGTGGTCCTGCAATAGCGTCTTGACGGTGCCGCGCAATAGCGTCGCAAAATGGCCGGACATCGGCGCCACCAGCAGCATGCGCGGCTGCTCCGGCGAATTCAGCTTCTTGAAATGCAACAGCGAGCCGAACGGCGTCGCGTAGGCGACTTCCTCGGTCACCTCCAGCTCCTCATTTCCCACCATCACCTTGTCGATGCCGTAGGCCGGGCGCGAATAGGTGAGCGAGGTGCGCGAGATCAGCTCCAGTGCGGCGGCGAGCCGCCCGAACAGTTTGTCGGAGACGCCTTGCGGGACCAGATTGAGGTATTTCAGCGCGTGCGCGGCCCCGCTCCGCCATGGCGCCGTGAGGTCCATGTGGTTCTGATACGCCTGATACATCATAGACATCATCCGGATCCGCCCCTGCCCATGTTGCCATGCAATATTGAAGCCAAAGCGGAGTCAATCAGCCTCTCAAACTGGCACGTCGCTTGCTGCGGAAAGCCCGTAAAGTGTAGACTATGGGCGCTTGGCCGCGGCCGCTTCGGCGGGCAGCGGTGCCCGCATGGCCCTGGCGGGCGTTCAGGTGTGAGGAAAGAGCCAAATGGCGAAAGCGACCCTAACCATCAGCAGCAAGAATTATTCGTCCTGGTCGCTGCGCGGCTGGCTGCTGACCAGGTTTTCCGGACTCGAGTTCGAGGAGATCATCACCGCGCCGGATGATGCCTCGGCGCGGGCCGAAATCCTGTTGCTGTCGTCCTCGATATTGGTGCCATGCCTGCGCCACGACGGCGTCACCGTATGGGATACGCTGGCGATCGCGGACTATCTCAACGAGGTCAGGCCGGACGCGGGTCTGTTACCGGCGGACCGCGTCTTGCGGGCGCATTGCCGATCGATCTGCGGCGAGATCCACTCCGGATTTACCACGCTCCGCGCATCGCTGCCGGTCAATCTGAAAGGTCATTTCCCCGGCTTCAAGATCTGGTCGCGCGCCCAGGCCGATATCGACCGGGTCTGCGCGATCTGGCGCGAATGCCTGGGCAAATCCGGCGGACCGTTCCTGTACGGCGAACGCACCATGGCGGACGCGATGTACGCGCCGGTGGTGACGCGCTTTATGACCTATGACGTGAAGCTCGAGCCGCGGCTCAAGGCCTATGCCGAGATGATCATGGCGATGCCGGAGATGGTGGAATGGATCGCCGCCGCCAAGGCCGAGCCCGCCGACATCGAGGAGCTCGAGGTCGAATACTAGGCACGTCGATGCCTGTTTGGAGGGCCCAAGCATCGGGCAGCCTTGCTTAACTTGCTGCCATCCGGGCCGCTTCGAAGACACTTTCCGTCGCGGCGGCGACGCCGGGTTGAAAATCGTTCAACCCAGATTTTAGCTTCGGTCCAACGGCTTCGGCGTGTTTGCGGGTGCGCTTGCCGAAACCACCGCGCTGCAACACGGCTGGCGTGATTTTCGCATAGCGCAATGACGGTTCGAACGCGCCGATCCGCGCTGCCAAAAAATTGGACGCCGGCGATTGTCGCGATCGCGCGAAAAGAGCGGTGGAGGCATTGAGATGAATCAGCACGCGATCGTCAGCAAATTTTCCCACGTCAAACCAACCGATACCGAATTCACGGGCGGGGGTTTGCGCGACTTCTTCCTCTATCGCGATCTCGGCATCGCGGACGCCACCGGCGGCCAGGTGATCTGCCATCTGGTCAAGGCCAACGCCGACATGCCGCCGGAAGACGGCACCGGCTGGCACAAGCACGAATGCGACTTCCAGATCGTCATCATGATGAAGGGCTGGGCGCGCTTCATGTACGAGGACAAGCCGACCTTGGTGCAAGCCGGCGACGTCGTGCATCAGCGCCCCGGCATCGTGCACTACCTGTTCGATTACTCGCCCGACATGGAGTATCTCGAAATCGTCAGCCCGGCCGATTTCAAGACCGTCGACATGCCGCCGGCCTCCGACAAGGTGCCGCCGGTGACGCCCTGGAAATAACCGCAGCCTTTTCGGAAGAATTAACGTTTGCCGCCGGCCGCCGGCTTGCGGCCGTCACAGCGTTGCTGGATGTGGTGCGCTGCCCGGCGTCGAAGCCGATATCTAGCCGTGAACACCGGAGTACGGAGGTTTGCGGCTGATTCGGGCGCGATTCGTTCCGTCCGCGTTCCGGACCTTAAGCGTCCGCGCGATTCGGAGGGGTTTCCGTCGCATTTTGGCACAACGCGCGGCTTAAGGCTGCGCGGTTCCTCTGGGGCGCTGCACCCGCCAGCCGACCACGGTCGCCTCGACCGTCCCGCCGGACTCGTGGTTGCGCCATGTCCCATCGACAAAGCGGCATGCGAACGGCAGTTGATAGGTGCCGCTATGGTCCTCGCACAGCACCTGCACCGGCAGATCCGCCGGCGGTTCTCCGTTGCCATCGAATTCGGCCAGTCGTCGTTCACGCGTTGCCATTTTTTTGATTCTCCGAAAAGATCGTCGATTCTCCGAAAAAGTCGTCGGCGCCAACCTCAACGCGCGATTGAGGTTTCAGTATGATAATCTGGCTTTCGCTCCACGTCGCTCGCAACAATTTGACTGTGACGATCGCTTCCTGACATGAGGATTTCGATGATCGGCCGGATCGCGCTCGTCGCATCGCTGGTGTTCCCGCTCTCCGTGCTGGCGCCAATCGGCGCCCGGGCGCAGGATGTCCCCGGCATCGAAATCTGCACCGTCGAAAAGACCATGGAACGGCGTACCTCTTGCCTGCAAAGCAACGTCGATTTCCTGCAGAAGACCATCACCAAATTGAGTGCCGACCACCAGCAGAAACTCGACATCGCCAGGGCCCAGATCGAGGGGCTGAAGAGCAGCGTTGCGAGCCTGCAGAAGATCGTCGACGATCTGCAGACGGCGCAGAAGAAAGCCGCGGATGATTTGAAGAAAAAAGCCGACGCGCCGCCGGCCAAGGACGGCGCGCCGCCCGTCAAGGATGGCGGGAAATAACGATCCAGCTATCGGGGAGTGCGGCTACTGGGTCCCAAGCTCGCCACCGATCGCGGCGCCGAACAGTTCGCCATGCTCGCCGTTGAATCGCGACATCTGCATCTGCTCGACCGGGAAATAGTCGGTCGGGCTGGTGTTGATCCTGATGCCCGGCAGCAATAATCCGGGTTCGAAATCTCTGAGGTTGGCGGCCTGCTTCATGACGTTCGCGCGCGTCAGTTCGTCGCCGCATTGCTTAAGCACCTGAACCATGGTCTGCGCGGTCAGATAGCCGTAGACACTGAACGTGCTGGTCTTGTCGCCTTCCGGGAAATACTTGTCCATGAAGGCTGCCCACTCCTTGATGGCGGGATCGTCCTTCCAGGTCGGGTCGGTCGGGTCCTTCAAATAGTTGGTCGACAGAACTCCTTTCGAGTTCTCGAGTCCCGCAGGCTTCAGCACCGAGCCCACCGAATTCGAGACGCTGGCAAGGAACAACGTGGGCTTCCAGCCGATCTCGGCCGCCTTCCGGATCGCCTGGGCGGCAAATTTCGGCGAGGCCTCGTCAAAAAAGATGTCCGCGCCAAGGGTTTTCAACGTCACGATCTGACGTTCGACCGTCGGGTCGGTGGGCTCATAGGGGATTTCGCCAACGATCATGCGCGCCGTTGCCTCGGCGCCGAGGCCGTCCTTGAGACCCTTGAGATAGTCGCGGCCGGAATCGTCGTTCTGGTAGAGGATCCCGATTTTGCCTTGCGGCAGGTTCTGCAGAATGTATTTGGCGTAGATCCGCCCCTCGGTCTGGTAGGTGGGTTGCCAGCCCATCGTCCACGGAAAATTCTTTGGATCGCCGAATTTGGTGGCGCCGGTGGCGACGAAGAGCTGCGGCACCTTCCTGTCATTCAGGTATTTCTGGATGGCGTTGTTGGTCGGCGTACCGAGGCTCTGGAAGATCAGCAGCACCTCGTCGCTTTCCACCAGCTTGCGCGCCTGCTCGACGGTCTTCGCCGGGCTGAAACCGTCGTCATAGGAAACGAAGTTGATCTTGCGCCCGTTGATGCCGCCCTCGGCGTTGAGCTTCCTGAAAAAGGCCTCCTGCGTGCGGCCGATCAGCGCATAGGCCGACAGCGGTCCGCTATAGGGCATGATGTTGCCGATCTTGATCTCGTTGTCGCTGGCGCCCGGGTCGTATTTCTTCTGCGCCGCGGCAGGATCGATGCCGAATGAGAGGCCGTACAAAAAGCACGCCAGTGCGATGCCGCCGATACGCGCCATGTCGACCTCCCTGATGCCGTCGGCTGTTGCCGATCGTTAAGGCAGTCTAGAGTTGGGGTGTTGAACTTGTCCAGCGATTGCGATGTCGGTTCCTGCGTTTCGCGCGCTGGATCGGTTCGCGTTGGCTGTATGTAAGAGTTCGTCATGGCCGGGCATAGCCATCCGAAGGACGGCGTCGCTTCCGCTCGCCTATGTCCCGGCCATCCACGTCTTTGCTACGCCGTTAAGACGTGGATGCCCGGTAGTGTCTCAGCTTGGCTTTCGCCTTAGCGGCAATCCTCGTAAGTAGTCATTGCGAAGCCGCGCTTTGGCCAATGACTCGGGGCTCCCGCACATAGCCGAAGTCGGCCCCGCCCGACCAGGCCCGTCCGTCAGGGTAACGAAGTTCGATTCCGACGAGATCGCTTTCATCTGCCAGCGACATATTAACGCCCGTCTGGACATTACCGAATTTCGATATGGCGCTCTCCGTCAGCGTGAAATGCGTCGTCGAACCACATCGGCCGCAGAAGTGGATTTCTGCGGCCGGATCGTCTTTGTCTTCCCGGCTATATTCTCTGGTCGCGCCCTCGATGCTGACTTCGGAGGGGTGGAAATAGGACCAGCGAGCGCCAGACTTGCTGCATAGCGTGCAATTGCACTCGTTGATGAAGTCCGGTCGCTTTGTCACTTCGATGCGTGACCGCAGAGACAGGTAAGTTTCAGCATTACCGTCTTATATCAGGAGGTCCGCTCGCCTGATAGCTGCCGTTGGCTCCCACGCAGAGCTGAAATTCAAACTGAGACACTACCGTCATGCCCGGCACAAGGCCGGGCATGACGGAGGAAGTGGATCGATCGTAGCGTCAGTCCGCCTAAGAATTCTTTTCCCCTGACATCACGGGTCCGAACAACTTCCAGCTCTCGCCCTCGAACCGCATCATCTGCAATTGCTCGAGCGGCGCAAAATCGGTCGGGCTGGTCTTGATCTTGGTGCCGGGCAGATATACGCCGATCTCGAAGTTCAGGCTGGCCGCCTGACGCATGATGTTTTCACGGGTGAGGTCGTCGCCGCACTGTTTCAAGACCTGCTCCAGTCCCTTCGCTACGCCGTAACCGAATGTGGTCGACGCGTCCTCCTGATCGCCTTCGGGATACCATTTCGTCATGAAGGCCCGCCATTCGTTCATGGCGGGATCGTTTTTCCATTGCGGATCCTTGGGATCCTTCAGATATGCCGCGCTGAGAATGTCCTGGTCGTTTTCATAGCCGGCCGGCTTCATCACGCCGCCGACCGAAGCCGACACGTTGGTGAGAAACTGCACCGGGTGCCAGGCCAGTTCGCCGATTTTCTTGATCGCCTGCGCTGCAAATTTCGGCGTCGCGACATTGATGAAGATATCGGGGTTCGCACTCTTGATCTGCACGATCTGCGAATCCACCGTCGGCGCAGTTGTCTCATACGAGCTTTCGACGACGATCAGCTTGCTGGCCTGGTCGCCCAACCCATCGTGCATTCCGATCACGTAATCTTTTCCGAAATCGTCGTTCTGGTAGAGAATGCCGATGGTCTTGCCCGGATAATTCTGGAGAATGTATTTCGCGTAAATGCGCGCCTCGACCTGGTAGCTGGGCTGCCAGCCCATGGTCCATGGAAAATTCTTCGGATCGTTCCACTTGGCCGCGCCCGTTGAAACAAAAAGCTGCGGCACCTTCTTGGCGTTCATGTATTTCTGGATGGCGCTGTTGCTCGGCGTTCCCAGCGGATTGAAGATCAGCAGCACTTCGTCGGATTCGACCAGCTTGCGGGCCTGTTCCACCGCCTTCGGCGGGCTGTAGCCGTCGTCATAGCTGATGAAATTGATCTTGCGGCCGTTGATGCCGCCTTCGGAATTGAGCTTGTTGAAATAGGCGGCTTCGGTCTTGCCGATGGTCGCATAGGCCGACGCCGGTCCCGAATAGGGCATGATGTTGCCGATTTTGATCTCGGTGTCGGTCGCGCCGGGATCGTATCGCTTCTGCGCATTGGCGGCGCTTGCGACCGCAACCGCGAGAATTCCCGCAAGGCATAAGGATTTGGCGTGGCTTAGGGCATGGTGGTGCATCATCGTCCTCCCTGACGTCATGGCCGACGCTCAGGCCGCCTCTCTGTGGGGCAGCTCTTTGAGCAACCGGACTGAATGCCGCTTGAGTATGCACGATCGGGGCGATGTTGCCAGCGATGGCTGCCATGCTATTTTCCGCGTGGTGGAAGAATGCGGCAGTCCGCGAGCGTCCTCCGACGGTTCCGTGAAATCGCCGCAGCGGAGCAAGGACTGTCAAACGACAACGCGGGTGACGCGGTAAAGCTGCCGTCGCTTCGCATGAGGGCTCATCGTCCATGAATCCAGCCCAGAAGGCGCTCTGGTTTATCGAAAGCCATCTGGCCGAGCCGTTGACGCTTGACGATATCTCGGGCGTCACCGGCATCTCGCGCTTCCATATGGTCCGCTCGTTCGCCGCGGCCACCGGGTTTTCGGTCATGCGCTACGTCCGCGCCCGGCGGCTTTCGGAAGCCGCGCGGGCGCTCGCCGGCGGCGCGCCCGATATCCTCACTTTGGCGCTGGATGCGGATTACGGCTCTCACGAAGCATTCACCCGCGCCTTCCGCGACCATTTCGGGATCACTCCCGGGGCGGTCCGCAGCCTGGCGTGCATCGATCAGATCAAGTTACAGGAGCCGATCCAGATGGACTCAACTCTCACAGACAAACTGCTGGCGCCGCGTTTCGAGACCGGCAAGGCGCTACTGGTCGCCGGTCTCGGCGGGCGCTATTCCTGCGAGAGCAGCGCCGGCATTCCCGGCCAGTGGCAGCGTTTTCATCAGTGCGTTGCCGACATTCCCAATCGGATCGGGAAGGTGGCTTTCGGCGTCTGCTGCAACGGCGACGATGCCGGAAATTTCGATTACATCTCAGGCGTCGAAGTCTCCGACTTCTCCGACCTGCCGCGCCAGTTCGCGAGAGTCCGCATCCCCGAACAGCGATACGCGGTCTTTATCCATGGCGACCACATCTCGACCATCCGCCGTACCGTCAACACGATCTGGAATCACTGGCTGCCGGCGTCGGGGCTGAAGGCGGCGGATGCGCCGAACTTCGAGCGCTATGACGAGAAATTCAGTCCGGTCACCGGCGATGGCGGCCTCGAAATCTGGGTGCCGATCAAGGAGTAAGCCGCACGCGGTCAGGCAGTCAGCTGCAATGCTTGGCTGCCTTGCGCGGCCTGATGTCGGCTTGGCAAGCGATAGCGACTTTGTCATAACGTTGCGCAACGAAATCGTTGCGCGCGCGGAAATGAGCCCTAGATCCGCCGGCGCCCCAAGAAAAAAGGCCGGGGGATTCCGATGCCCGATATCCGCGTTCTCGCCACCGATCTGGAATTCCCCGAAGGGCCGGTCGTTATGCCGGACGGATCGGTGGTGTTGGTCGAAATCCGCGGCCGGCGCCTGACGCGGGTCTGGCCGGATGGGCGCAAGCAGGTGGTCGCGGAGATTCCCGGCGGCCCCAACGGCGCGGCGATCGGGCCCGACGGCAAATGCTACATCTGCAACAATGGCGGCTTCAGCTGGACCGCTTCGCGCGGCACCATGATGCCGGCGGCGCCGTCGCCTGCCGAATATATCGGGGGCTCGATCCAGCGCGTCGATCTTTCAACCGGCAAGGTCGAAACCCTGTTCGATAAATGCGGCGAGCATCCGCTGAAGGGACCGAACGATCTCGTCTTCGACAAGCATGGCGGGCTGTGGTTCACGGATTTGGGCAAGCGCCGCGCCCGCGACATGGATGTCGGCGCGTTCTATTATATCAAGCCCGGCATGAAGGAGATCGTCGAAGGCGGCTTCGGGATGCTGCCGGCCAACGGCATCGGATTGTCGCCGGATGAGAATACGGTCTATGTCGCGGAGACGCCGACGGCGCGGCTGTGGGCGTTCGATCTCTCCGCGCCGGGCGAGGTCAAGCCGCGCGACGTGATCTATCGCGGCGAGCGCGGCAAGCCGATCGCGGGGCTCGGCGGTTACCAGATGTTCGATTCGCTCGCGGTGGAGGCGTCCGGCAATGTCTGCGTCGCGACCCTGATCTCGGGCTGCATTTCGGTGATAGCGCCGGACGGCAAGCTCATCGAGCAGGTGCCGACCGGCGATCGCGTCACCACCAACATCGCCTTCGGCGGCCCGGAGCTGAAAACCGCCTACATCACGCTGTCGGGCAAAGGCGAACTGGTCGCCATGGAGTGGCAGCGGCCCGGCCTGGCGCTGAATTTTTTGAACAAGTGACGCGTCATTGCGAGGAGTCATCGGGCGCGCATTCGCGCGACCCGTTGGCTCCTCGCAATGACGGCTTAGGGAACGGAGTGTTAGATGCCCTGGCCTGAACCGGTCACGCTAAGCGGACCTCACGCACGGCTTGAGCCTCTGTCGCATGATCATGTCGACGGTCTGACCGAAGCCGTGAAGGACGGCGAGCTATGGAAGCTCTGGTACACGTCTGTCCCTCGCGCCGAAGACATGGCTAAGGAGATCGATCGCCGGCTCGGCCTGCAGGCATCAGGCTCGATGCTGCCCTGGACGGTGTTCGACGCCGGCGGCAAGATCGCCGGCATGACCACCTACATGAACGTCGACGCGCCGAACCGCCGCGTCGAGATCGGCTCGACCTGGTATGCGGCGCGGGTGCAGCGCAGCGCGGTCAACACGCAGTGCAAACTTTTGTTGCTGACCCATGCTTTCGAAACACTCGATTGCATCGCGGTCGAGTTCCGCACGCATTTCTTCAATCACGCCAGCCGCCGCGGCATCGAGCGATTGGGTGCAAAACTCGACGGCATCCTGCGCAGCCATCAGATCGCAGCGAATGGCACGTTGCGTGACACCGTCGTCTACAGCATCATCGCCGGCGAATGGCCGACGGTGAAGGCGCATCTGAATTATCAACTGCATGAAAAGGCGCGGTAGCTTACCGTCTGAAGAAGATGACCGAGACATTCGACTATGTAATCGTGGGCGCGGGCTCCGCCGGATGCGTGCTGGCGAACCGGCTGAGCGAGGATGCCGACACCAGCGTCTGCGTGCTGGAAGCGGGCCCCAGGGATTGGCATCCCTACATCCATCTGCCGGCGGGCTTTATCAAAACCTTCCACATGAAGGGGATCAACTGGGCCTACCAGCAGGAGCCGGGCCCGTGGACCGGCGGCCGGAAGATCTACGCGCCGCGCGGCAAGACGCTCGGCGGCTCGTCCTCGATCAACGGCCACATCTATAACCGCGGCCAGCGCCAGGATTTCGACACCTGGGCGCAGCTCGGCAATCGCGGCTGGGGCTATCCGGATGTGCTGCCCTATTTCAAGCGGCTGGAGCGGCGGATCGGCGAGGGCGAGGACACCTTTCGCGGGCGCGAGGGCAATCTCACCGTCACCACCATGGACTGGAAGGATCCGCTCTGCGAAGCCTTCATGGCGGGCGCGATCTCGCTCGGCATCCCGAAAAACCCCGATTACAACGGCGCGATCCAGGAAGGCGTCTCCTACGCCCAGCGCACCATCAAAAACGGCCTGCGCGTCAGCGCCGCGACCGCGTTCCTGCATCCGGCGAGCAAGCGGCCCAATGTCCATGTCCGCACCCATGCGCATGCGACCGCGATCATCTTCGAGGGCAAGCGCGCGGTCGGCGTGCGCTACATCAAGGGCGGCAAGGGCGGCACGCTCTGCGAAGTTCGCGCCAACAAGGAAGTGATCCTTTCCGGCGGCACCTACAATTCGCCGCAACTGCTGCAATTGTCAGGCGTCGGATCGCCAGACTTGTTGCGCTCGCACGGCATCGAGGTGCGCCACGCGCTACCGGGCGTCGGCGAGGGATTGCAGGACCATTACGCGCCGCGCTCGGTCGCCCGCGTCAAGAACATCAAGACCATCAACGAACGCCGGCGCGGCCTCAGCCTGGTAGGGGAGGCGATCAAATGGGCGACGACGCGGCGCGGCCTGCTGTCGCTGTCGCCGACCATGGTCTATTGCTTCTGGCATTCCGGCGAGACCACCGAGAGCTCCGATCTGCAGCTGACCTTTACGCCCGCGAGTTACAAGGAAGGCGTGCAGGGACAGCTCGAGGACGAGCCCGGCATGACGGTCGCGTCCTGGCAGCAGCGCCCCGAAAGCCGCGGCTACGTCCGCATCCGCTCGGCCGATCCGTTTGCTCCGCCGATCATCCAGACCAATTATCTGGTCGCCGAGCTCGACCGCCGCGTCATCGTCGCCGGCATGAAGCTGGCGCGGCGGTTGCTCGCATCAGTGCCGCTCGCGCCCTATTACGCTTACGAGGATTTTCCCGGACCCGGCGTCCAGACCGACGATGAATTCCTGGCCGCTGCAACGCAACGCGGCACCACGACCTTCCATCCCGGCTGCACCTGCCGCATGGGCCCGGCCGACAGCTCGTGGGCCGTGGTCGACGATCAGCTCCGCGTGCACGGCCTGCAGGGCCTGCGCGTGGTCGATGCGTCGATCATGCCGCGGATGATCTCGGCCAATCTCAACGCCTCGACGCTGATGATCGCGGATAAGGCTTCGGATGTTATCCGGGGACGTCAGCCGTTGGAGGCGGCTGCTATCTAGTCGCTCCGGTCTGTTTTCCAGGAGCGCGCCGTGCGGCGGCGGGCGCGGCTTGAGCGGGGCGCTCTCTCTCGGCAGGCAATGATTGAATCCGGTCCAGCAGGGAATGGCAGTAGTCCAAGGTTAATTGCCGATCGCCATACAGGATATGATAGATGATCGGCGCCACGACGTGGTCGATCACCTCATCGATATCGAAAGCGGCCTCGCCGCGCGCCTTCGCCCGCGAAACGATGGTCGTCAGATGTTCGCGGGTAAAGCCTCCGCACTGGACCGGGTAGGTTTCTCCCGAGGGGGAAAAAACATCCCTGACCAGCGCCCGGCCGACCGGCGATGACAGCTCTTCCATGAATTGTTCGATGAAGGCCCGCAGGTCTGACGTCACCGCGCCGGTGTCTTCGGGATCGGCGATCGGCCGCAACCGCTCGACCGCGACATCCGCCAGCAGCGCGGAAAGGTCGCCCCACCGCCGGTAGATCGTTGACGGTGTCACCCCGGCCTCGGTGGCGATCTGCGGAACCGTGAGTTCATCGCGATGGGTCCCGGCGCTGAGACACCTCACCGCCTCATGCACCGCGCTTTGGATTCGGGCGCTCCGTCCTCCGACACGAATGCGTTCCTTGACGACCACAGCTTCCGCTCCATGCAACCTTGCCATGCTAAAACGAAGGGCGACCTTAACGCAAATAATTTGCTTTAAGGCCTCAGGGTGCCATATGCTAAGGCTATATATTAGCGTTAGGAGCCCCTATGCAAGTCTGTCCCGCCAGTCCGCAGTGCGCCGTATCCGCCCAAGCGCTCCCGACGAGGTCCCAAGATTCGACTCGTTCCCTGTCACCGAGCGCCATGACGCGCTTCAGTTTTGCAGCGGCGATGCTGGTCGCGGCGAGCAGCAGCGCGGTGACGCCGCTTTATCGACTTTATCAGCAGTCCATGCATCTCACGCCGTTCTGGATCACGATCGTGTTTGCGACCTACGTCGCCAGCCTGCTCGCCGCGCTGCTCACGGTCGGCGGATTATCGGATTATATCGGACGCCGGCCGGTGATCCTGGCGGCGCTGCTGCTGAACGCCGCGGCCATGGTCCTTTTCGCGGAGGCGCGGGATCTCTGGCAACTGATTCTGGCACGCGGCGTCCAGGGACTTTGCGTCGGCGTCGGCACCACGGCGTTGGGGGCGGCAATCCTCGACACCAATCGCGCGCGCGGCCCGCTGCTCAACAGCGTCACCGCCTTTCTGGGTATGACCGCCGGTTCACTGGGAGCGGCAGCCCTGATTACGTTCGCGCCCGACCCGCTGCACAGGGTCTACGATGTTCTGCTTGGTCTGACGGCGCTGATGATCGCGCTGCTCTGGGTCATGCCCGAAAGTACCACGCGAAAGACCGGAGTCCTGGCGTCGCTGCGCCCGCATGTCAGCGTGCCGGCTCAGTCGAGGTCCATCCTTATCAGGCTGACGCCGGCCAATGTGGCGTCCTGGGCGCTCGGCGGCCTCTACCTCTCGCTGATGCCGACCGTGGTGGCGACGGCGATGCATGTCGTCTCGCCCTGGGTCGGCGGCGTCGTGGTGTCGGCCCTGATGTTGACGGCGGCGATCGCAGTGGCGACCTTTCGGGATTGGCCGGCGCGACGTCTGATTTTGACAGGTACCAGCACATTGTCGGTGGGGGTGGCCGTCTCGATGTTCGGAATCCAGCAGCAGCAAGTCGCGGCATTGCTGGCCGGGACGGTGATCGCCGGAGCGGGATTTGGATCTACCTTCTCGGCAACGCTGCGCGCGTTGCTGCCCACGGCGGAGCCTCACCAGCGCGCCGGGCTGCTTTCCGCGTTCTACCTGCAGTCCTATATGGCCTTCAGCCTGCCGGCGGTCGCGGCGGGACTGTCTGTCCCGCTGATCGGGCTTTCCATCGCCGCGTATATTTACGGCGCCGTCATCATCCTGCTTGCAGTCATATCAATGATAGCTTCGCTTTGGACCGATCGCTGAGGCGCTGTTATCGTTGCCGTTCCAGAGGTGGGGTAGGGTAGAAAGGGAAGACCATGTCCGCAGAAATCAACATCTACAATCCCACGGAACTTGGTCCTCCCATGGGGCAGTACAGCCATGTGACGCGCGTAAGGGCGAACGAATTCCTGTTTGTCGCGGGAATGCTGTCGGGCGACGCCGCAGGCAATGTCATCGGCGAGGGCGAATTCGACGTACAGACGGCGCAGGTCTTCCGCAATATCGAGGCGGCACTGAAATCAGCCGGAGCATCCTGGGCCAACGTCGTTCAGTTCACGACATACCTTGTCCATTCGCAGGACATCCCGAAGTTCATGGAGTTTCGGTTGCGCGAATTCCCAAAGATGTTTCCGGACGGCAAGTATCCGCCGAATACCCTTCTCATGGTCGATCGGCTGGTCAAGGAAGCTTTCCTGGTCGAAGTGCAGACGATCGCCGCCGTCTGATCACGAGACCGTCGGCACCGGCAACGCGTGGCGTCTTTGCCATCTGGACACGGACCTGCTGCAACGTCCAAACTCGCCCGGCACAGAGAAGCTGCCCCGATGACGATTATCGATTCCCAGGTCCATGCCTATGAGGCGAACACCCCGAAGCGACCCTGGCACAGTGTGCCGAACTGGCCCGATCACGTCACGGGTGACGAGATGGTGGCGGCGATGGACAAGGTCGGCGTCGACGGCGCGATCTTCATCTCCGCCTTTTCCATGTACCGCTACGACGCCAGCTATGCCGTGGACGTGCAACGGGCCCATCCCGGCCGGTTCGCCATCGTCAAGCCGGTCGACCCTGATGATCCCGATGTGGCCAATGTCGTCGCCGACTGGAAGAAGACGCACGGCGCCGTCGGAATCCGCATCATGCTGACGAGGGAGAACAAGCGTGAGCCGACCGACCCGGGCCTCGACCGGATCGCACGCGCCGCCGTTCGCTACGACTTTCCGGTCAACCTTCTGTGCTGGGACAATCTGGACGCCGGCACGGCGCTGATCGATCGCCATCCCGACACCCGATTCATCATCGACCATCTGGGCATCCTACAGCCGCGCGTGCCGCCGGCGCCGCCGCAGCCCTGGACCGACCTTCCGAAGGTGCTGGAACTCGCCAGGCGACCGAACGTGGTGATCAAGGTCAGCGGCGCCTGCACGCTGTCCCGGGAACCATATCCCTTCCCGGACATCTGGGATCCGCTTGCCCGCGTGTTTGACGCCTGGGGTTTCGATCGCTGCCTGTGGGGCACCGACTGGACGCGCGCGTTCGCCGTCGTCAACTACCAGCAGGCCGTCGAGCCTTTCCTTGGGACCAGCCGCCTGAGCGACACGGAGCGGGCAATGCTGATGGGCGGTGCCTGCGCCAGGGCTTATGGCTGGTCACCGAAGAAAGCTTAGCGCCGGCCGACAGAGATCGCCTTCGCTAGGCTGGCAATGCCTGACCGCAGAACCCTAAGCAAGTGCCGGGCACCGAACCACGCAGGCCGCCGCAGCGCGGCTTGCCTTTCACATCAGCGTCACGCCCGGCATGTTTGTTCATGGCACGTTGAGACATGCCGGCTGACCCTGAGAATGTCCGCCGATCGAAGACCGGAAATGGACGACGCGCCATCGGAGTGGCGCGATTGACCCGGAACATACCTCGCGTTGCGCCATGCTGATCTGTCTCCGGCTCAATCGAAGTGCCAAGTTGGCGGCAAAGGGAGCTAAATTGAAATGAACCGGCGAGAGTTTATCACGATCTTCGGAACCGCGGCTCTCGCTTTGCCAAGCCGCGGAAACGCGCAAGTTTCTGCGAAAATTCCCAAGGTAGGCATGCTTTGGCACGCGGGAAGCGCCGAAGAGGAAGGAGCTTACTTCGCGTCGCTAACCGAAGGCTTTAAAGATCTGGGTTATGTCGACGGACGGACTATTCTGTTCGAGCACCGATATGCCCACGAGCAATACGATAGGTTTCCGGCGCTGGCGCAGGAACTTGTCGATCTGAAAGTTGATGTCCTCATGGCTTCCATTCTCCCCGCGGCTCGTGCGGCCGAGCGTGCGACCAGAACGACCCCGATCGTCTTCGTGATAGTGGCCGATCCGGTTGGCAGCGGGCTTGCCGAGAGTTTGGCACACCCGGGCCGCAATCTGACTGGTATGTCGAACGTTACGGAAGATCTCACGGCCAAAAGGGTTCAGATTTTCAAGGAAACCGTCCCCGACCTGAAACGGATGGGGCTGATCGTGCATCGCGGAGGGCAGAGCCCGCAAAAGGTCTTCGACGAGTACTGCGCCGCCGCAAAGGTCCTCGGGATCGAAACAGTCGTGCTCGAAGCGCGAACGCCCTCCGATCTCGATGCCGCCATGGAGAGCGCAAGTAGCCAACGCGTCGACGCCGTCGCGACAGCTCCCGATTCGATGATCTTCAATTCACGATCCCGGCTCGCTGAGTTAGCGCTCAAATATCGTCTACCGTACATGGGCGCCAATCTCGACGCCGCTACAGCGGGCGCGCTGCTCGCTTACGGACCGAACCACGCGGATATTTTCCGCCGCTCGGCAGCGGTGGTGGACAAGATAATAAAAGGAGAAAAACCGGGCGAGATTCCGATCGAGCAACCCGTAATCTTCAATTTGCGGCTCAACCTTCAGACCGCGAGAAAACTCGGGCTCGGTATCCCGCCTCTTCTCCTTGCCCGCGCTGACGAAGTGATCGAATGACGACGCGGCTTACGTTTTTGGCACGTTTGAGACATGCCGGCTGACCCTGAGAATGTCGGCTGATCGGGGACCGGAAATGAACGACGCGTTATCGAAGGGACGCGGTTGACCGAAGCGGACTTAAGCAAAGAACGGGTGGGGGGCATCGCCCGTACCTTTCGCTTTCATGACCGCGACGCACCGGTCGATATCCTCATCGGACATGTTCAGTCCGAATTCACCCCGCAGTACGTCTCGGAATTCGCTCTCGGTGGCCAGCCAGCGCTTTTTTGCCTGCCCATCCGCGTCGCGCACGGTGACGCGCGCATTGTACATCGTGATCCGCGTCCTGTCGGGACCAGGCTTCGCAACAATGATGTTGCCTTGATACGGCGTCTCCGGATGTGTTCCGGTGTACCAATTGACGATTTCGTACTCGCCGTCGTAGCGCGGATAGGGGATGACCCGGTAAATGTGCTGCCAGCCATGCTTGAGCCGCGCCTGGAGCGTCAGCTCACCGCCGACGTCGATGAAACGCATCAACTCATGCGGCGTTTCCTGTTCAATCTGCGGCGCGAGCAAAAGAGCGGAGGTGGGCGCGAGGTTGCCGAAGCCCACATCCGCCAGATAAGCCCCTTCGGGCAACTCCACCTGCAATAGCATATGGATAGCAGGACGCTGTGCATCAATCTCGAGCCCTCGGACAACGCGCCCCTGAAGGCTTGTAATCCGATAGCCGAGCGACCGGAGCCCCGCCCGAAAGAGCATGTTCTGCTCGAAACAATATCCGCCGCGCTTGCCGGTGATCATCTTGCTTTGCAGCGATGCCACATCGAGTTTGGGCGGACGCCCGAGCATGATGTCTAGCGTCTCGTAAGCGATGGAATGTGAGTGTGCTAAAATTAGGCGGTTTAAGGTCTCAAGCGTTGGCGTAGTGGGGCCGGAATAGCCGATGCGCTTGAGCCAAGCGCTCTGGTCGAACTGTGCGTCGGACATTGCCAGCCCCCGGCCTTACGCCACCTTGGACCCGCCCAGGAAGGATCATCGAGTTCATGATGACCTTAGCGCGCCGCTGTCATCCGGTCCATCGCGCCCGCTAATCGGGTGACGGAAATGGACGACGCGTCATCGAAGTGACGCGATTGACGCGGAGCGGTCATCGGCGAGCGAGCAGCCCGATCCGTCCCATGCATGGCCTCACGCCGTGATATTGAGCAGCATCTTGGTCATGCGGTCATCCGCCTTCATCACCGTCGCATTGGCGGCAAAACCGTAGCTTGCGATCATCTGGCCGACCATCTCCTGGGAGAGGTCGACATTGGGCGCGGCGACGAGGCCGTTCTGGTTGGCGAAGGGGGCCTGCGGATCGAAGACCGCGGTCGTGGACGGCGTGGCCGTCGTGACGGTCGTCTGGGTGCCCCCGCCGGCGCTCGCGGTCTGGACAAGCTCAAGCGATGCATAGGCCCGTGGCGCGCCGGCCGGCACCGTGCCGTCGGCGTTGGGGAGCGCGCCCGTGCTCATGACGTTGGCGACGTTCGAGGCGGAGACCTCGAGCCGGCGGGCCGCCGCGTTCATGCCGGACAGTGCGATCGTCGAGATGCTGCTCATCAAGGGCTCGTCGGACAGATGGTCCAGCCATCACTTAATGCACGCGCGCCATAAGCAAGCTTCAATGTCAGCGGCCGAATTCCAGCGGTGGGGACAACGGGTCGTTTACCATTCGGCCGGGGCCGCTATGGGTCTTGGTCGTGTAAAAACGGTCTCTCAAGGACGTCGGACCTGGGAGCCAGGCCCCAGATGACCCAGGCTGTGTGAAAACGTCCGCGAGCCAACGATGCACAGAATGGTTTTCTCAATTTTCGTCTTGTGACAGAAGTTGCCAGTGCAATTGTTTTTCGCATCTACAAAATTGAGACAGATGTTCTACAGACAAATTGAATGACGGAGTTTTCACACAGCCTGGACCCGGACCGGACATGAGGACGTTTCGAGATTTTGGCCTGATCCAATCGATTTTTGATCAGAACCGGTGTGTACTTTCCCTCTCTCGTCCTGATGGAGGTCTAAATGCCCGCTTACTACATCGGTGAGCACATCGTCTCGGATACTGCATTATTTGACGCTTACCTTGCGAAAGTGGTGCCGATGATCGAGCGCTTCGGCGGCCGCTATCTGACAAAGGTGGGCTCACACGAAATCCTGGAGGGGGATTGGAAGCCAAATCGGGTGGTCATCATCGAATTTCCCGATATGGTATCCATCAAAAATTGGTACCGGGCACCGGAATATCAGCCACTCATTGCGTTGCGCCGAAGCGCCGCCACTGACGTCATGATCATGCTGGAAGGACTGTAAATTCATGATAGGCCGGTGATGATGTGCGGAAGCGCCAAAGCCAGGAAAGCCAAATGAAAGCTGCCTTCATCGAACGACACGGCGGGCCGGAAGTTCTGAAATTCGGCGAGATGCCCGATCCCGTGGCCGCATCCGGCGAGGTCGTGGTCGATATTGTCGCCGCCAGCGTCAACGGCGCCGACTGGAAGGTGCGCGAGGGAAAATCGAACCGGCTTTCGCAATTCCCTTACATTCTCGGACGGGATTTCTCCGGTGTCGTGTCTGTAGTTGGGGAAGGTGTCAGAGACCTGCGTGTCGGCGATGAGGTTTTCGGCGTCTGCGACGTTGGCCAGGAGGGCGCGTATGCCGAGAAGATTGCGATCAAGGCAGCCATCGTCGCCAGGAAAACCGTTTCCCTGTCACATGTCGATGCCGCCGCGCTGGCGCTCGCCGGGTTGACGGCGATTTGCGCCATCGAAGACACATTGAAACTGAAGGCGGGCGAGACCATCCTGATCCAGGGAGGAGCCGGCGGTGTCGCGAGCTTTGCGATACAATTGGCAAAACATCTGGGTGCTCGCGTGATCACGACCGCCAGCGCGTCGAACCATGATTATCTGCGCAAAATCGGTGCCGATGAGATCATCGACTACAATGCGGTGGATTTTACCAGGGTCGTGAGCGACTGCGACGCCGCCTTCGATACCGTCGGCGGAGATGTCGCGCAGCGATCGTTCACGGTGCTCAAATCGGGCGGCCGGGCGGCCTTTATTGCCTCCGGAGCACAGGCACCCAAGCCGGACCGCAGCGATGTCGTTGCGCTGCGGCCCAGCGTCGGACGTGATCGGCAACATCTCGAGCGCATCGTGGCGCTGGTGGCGGTAGGGGCCGTCCATCCCCCGGAAATAACATGCTATCGGCTCAGCGAAGCCGTTGCCGCGCACAGGTTAAGCGAATCCCGCCACTTTCGCGGCAAGCTGGTTTTTCAAGTCCGTTGAAAGCAGCCTCGCTTCGCCCCGCCGTTCTCGACGGGGGGAAATTCGAAGCGTGGCTTCCGGATGACGCGGTCGCGGTGGTGCCTCGTCAGGCACGGCCATTGGCAAAGCCGGTTGGTGAACAATTTGCTCCCGGGGCGCGCTGGCGGCGGGATAAGCGACGATCCGCTGATCGAAACCAGCTCTATTGGACTCCCCAAGAAGAGCATAAAATCGCATAATTACGCACGGTGCTGCTTGGCCGTGACTCCTCATTGACGTGAGAATCTCCATCGCTTTCAGAGTGTTTCAGCGGTCACAGGAGCGACCTTGGACATTGTTCTGACGTTTCAGTTGGTGGCGGCGATCGTCATCGCGTTGTTCGCAGCATACAACGTTTTTCATTACGTACTTTTTCTGCTGGTGACTCAACCCAAGGACGCGAGCAAGATCGGTCGCCAGTTGAATCAATTCGAGCAGCGCCAACTGATCGAGTGGGCACCGCAGCCGAGCGACTTTCTCAAGCACGACGACGAGAAGCGTACATATGATGACGTGTTCGGCACCTATCGCGACGAGGAAGCGAACTACAGCACGTGCGTTTTCCCCCGCCTCGCATTTTCGCGTCCCTACGAAGCCGAATACGTTCTTCTGAAGCCGAAGGACGGGATGCGGCTGTTGGATCTCGGGTGCGGATCCGGCGCGGCGGCCTACTACCTCGCCAGCCGGGGCGATATCGAAATTGTGTGCGTGACCAATTCATCCGCGCAAGCGGACATCTGCCGGCGGAAATTTGCAAAACTGGGTGGGCGTGGACAGGTGATCGTCGCCGACTTCGACAGCCTCGATCTCCCGAGTGAAAGTTTTGACGCCATCTATGCGCTTGAATCGATCGGCTACACCAAAAACCTCGACGCCTGGCTGGCGCGCTGCTGGCGGATGCTCAAGCCGGGAGGAAGCCTGTTGATCCGCTCGCCGGGATCGCTGGATCATTGTCGGCGTAAGGAGGATTACCTCAGCGTCACCGTCTTCTTCGACAACTGGCGCTACAATTTTGTCGGCGCCAATCTTCTCGTCTACAAGATGCGCCGATTAGGCTTCAACCCGATCCGTTATCGGCGACTGCCATTCTGGGCCTGGGGCCTCACGTGGAACTTCATCCAACACATGGTGTTGTGGAAGTATCGGCTGAAGATGCGCACATTCGTGGAATTGGAACGGATCATTTGGCGCACGTCGAAGGTATTTGTCTTCGGCAACCCGTACAACACGGTGCTGGCTACCAAGCCCCTGGCAGCATCTTGCTCCCGGCAGACGCTTGCATCCCCGGAAACATTGGGTGGCACTGCCGAGACTGATCGCTAAAGCAACCCTCCGTTCATTCCGGCGGAGGGCCGACAACACCAAAAAGGCTCACCGGAACAGAAGGTCCGCACCGGACATCGGGTCAAGAAACTCAATTGGCCGGCGGCGGCTTCCATATTTCGTCGATCAGCGACATCCGGTATTTGCGGCTGAAATGATATCACTCATGATCTGCTTCTGAATCGAAGGCGAGGTGGTCACGGATACGTGTCCGAGTTCACTGCTCTTCAGGTCCACGTTCCGCAGTAAGCCGTGGAAATGCTCGCCAGGCTGCACCGCCATTCCCAAACCATCGGAAATATAAAAATTCTTCAAAAGATGGACATTGCTGGGGACGGCAGATCTGACGACGGGGTCGAACGTAACAATCAGGGCGACGTGGAGGCCGGCTTGTTGCAGTTGATCTGCCACATTCAGGGCCGCGCTGGCGCCAAGCGAGTGACCGACCAGGATAATCGAGCTTACGCGCCCGCTCCTGCAATCCTGAATTGCTTCGTTTGCCAGAGAACTCCAAAATAAATGATTGGTTACGGTCGCACCGATATTCCTCTGCCGGAGCTCATCTGCGAGTTGGTCAATGCCCGGCGACAAAACGTTCGTTAATCCCCGCAATAAATAGACCTTCTTGTGTGTACCAGGATGTTCTTGCTCAGCGAACGTCGCTGATGAAGTTCCGACAACGAACAGAGTTATCAGCAAACACTTGACCGCAAAACGTGACATCGCGGAAGCTCCGGAACTGTGTGATGACGAGTCTATAAAGACTACTGCATCGCCGTGCACCGATCCAGAGGAAGAGTTCTCTTGCAGGCGCAGGCGGTGTAAATTCGCCAGCCTGACGTCGCTCGCGGACACTTTTTCGGTCATGGCGAGGTGCACGATCGGAGTCCGCAAGCGGACATAGACAAGCCGCGGTCCAAAAGCCCCGATCTGACTATGCTCGCAACCAGAAATGAGGGGTGCTGCCCATTTGCACCGCAGAGAAACTTCTGCGGGAGGAGATTGGCGACACAAGCGCACAGAATGAGAGAGGATGTTTCTCCCGCATCCCTGATCTTGCCCGACGGGCAAATCAGTTGACCTGGCTGGCGACTGGCTTGTCCAGCCCCCTTTGCAAAAATATTTCTGTTTTTCCGAAATGCAAATCAGGCTATATGATTTGCCGTCCTGACCCACAGAGGGGCGGCTCGAGATCGTCACGGACGCGGGACAGGATGCGGTGGACGCGGATGCGCTCTTGACGAACGGCGCTTGATGCGGACGGCGAAGACGTGTGGTCCTGGCACCCCGACGCTGGTGTCAAGTTCTTGAGAAGCAAGCTTCTCAGGGATGACGGTGGCAAAAGAGCCCGGTCGCCGGGGAGAGCACGAAATAAGCCGTAAACCATTGCGCGGGGAGTGCCGGGTGTAACCGGTGTGACCTGACTAACGCGTGTGCGCTCTACCACTACTATTGCACACGCGGCTATCGGGCGCATCGGGCGCCCGGCATTCCCTGCGCCCTCTGATTAAGAGGGTAAGGAATTTCTGGCAAACCTCGGGCATATCCGGCCGCGAGATCGCGAAATTGTGTCCTAACGCTATTGCGGCTGCGCTGTTTGAAAATTGAATCCCAACTGTCATCGCCCGGCATAGCCGTCCGAAGGACGGCGTCGCTTCCGCTCGCCTATGACCGGGCGACCCAGTATTCCAGAGGCAGCTGCGATCAAGCCGAGGGGCCGCGGCGTACTGGATCCCCCGGTCAAGCCGGGGGACGACAGCTTCTTATGAGGCAGGCACTGTGCGCCACCCGCGCGACCCATTGGTGATGCCCCCCGGAACGACTAAAGCAAGATGCGTGGTTTGAAGACTCAGCCCGCCGCCATCTCGGAGCGGATTTCGGCGCGCAGTTCGTCGATCAGCCGGAGGCCCTTGTTGGTCTCGATGTGCCAGAAGGTCCAGCCGTTGCAGGCCTCGGCGCCTTGCGCCACCGCGCCGATGCGGTGGATCGAGCCGACCTTGTCGCCGAGCATGATGGCGCCGTCGGCGCGGACCAGCGCGCCGTGGCGCTTCTTGGAATCGACGAGTTTGGTGCCGGGCGGAATCATGCCGCGCTCGATCAGCTCGGAAAACGCCACGCGCGGCGCGTCGCGCGCGGTCATGAACGGCGCCAGCGTTGCTTCCGGCAGCGGTTCGATCGCGGCGATACGCTCAACGGCCGCCGCCGCATAGGTCCTGTCGCGTTCAAAGCCGATGTAGCGGCGGCCGAGACGTTTTGCCACCGCGCCGGTGGTGCCGGTGCCGTTGAACGGATCGATCACGAGATCGCCCGGTTTTGACGATGACAATAGCACCCGCGCCAGGAGGCCCTCGGGTTTTTGGGTCGGATGCACCTTCTTGCCGTCGGCGCCCTTGAGGCGTTCCTCGCCGGTGCAGAGCGGGATCAGCCAGTCGGAACGCGCCTGCACGTCCTCGTTGGCGGCCTTGAGGGCTTCGTAGTTGAACGTATAGCCCTTGGCGTTCTCGTCGCGCGCGGCCCAGATCATGGTCTCGTGGGCATTGGTGAACCGGCGGCCGCGAAAGTTCGGCATCGGATTGGTCTTGCGCCAGACGATGTCGTTGAGCACCCAGAAGCCGAGGTCCTGCATGATGGCGCCGACGCGGAAGATATTGTGATAGGAGCCGATCACCCACAGCGTCGCCGACGGTTTCATGATGCGGCGGCAGGCCAAGAGCCAGGCGCGGGTGAAATCGTCGTAAGCCGCGAAGGAAGAAAACTTGTCCCAGTCATTGTTGACGGCGTCGACGTGGGATTCGTCGGGGCGCTTGAGGTCGCCTTTGAGCTGCAGATTGTAGGGCGGATCGGCGAATACCAGGTCGACGGAGGCGGCCGGCAATTTCGACATCTCGGCGACGCAATCGCCTACGACGATACGGGCACTCGAGGAGGACTCAAATTTAGTGCGGGGCGCCCTTGCAGACGCCCCGCGACGCGACACAACCATGACTCAAATACTCTGACTCAGGCGACGCTGTCGGCGACGCGGGACTAAACAACCGACTGGCGCTACATTGACCGGGCAAAGTAAAAATCGACTTAATCGAAAAATTTATCGAACGAGTTTGCGCATGTTCTTCACATCGCCACGACGACGGAGAGCTTCTCACTGCTATGCAGCATCGCGCGCCGCGAACTTCGATTCGAAACGACACTGGAAACCGGTGTTTGCGGCTTGTTTTGCGCGAGACGTTCTCGGCAGTGCCGCACTAGGCAATTTTTGCCGGGCGGGTTATTGATTAATGGAATGGAAATTTTACCTGACTGCCGTGTTGGTAGCAGCCGGAATTAGGGAAACACCGCCATGCGTTACGATGACTTCCGCCGCAGCGACGATATCGAAGACCGTCGCGGCGATGATGGCGGCGGCGGAATGGGCGGTGGCGGCGGCCTCGGCCTGCCGATGGGCGGCGGCGGGCTCGGCATCGGCACCATCATCGTGCTCGGCCTCGTCGGCTATGCCTTCGGCATCGATCCGCGGATCCTGATCGGCGGCGCGGAAATTCTCACCGGCGGCGGCCAGGCGCCGACCTACCAGACCGATCGCAGGTCCGGCACTGTCAAGACCGGAGCGCCGACCGACGAGATGGGCAGCATGATCTCCGGTATCCTCGGCGAAATCGACGATCGCTGGAGCGAGATCTTCCAGGCCTCGGGGCAATCCTATACCGGTCCCAAAATCGTGCTGTTTCGCAATGCCACCAATGGCGGGCGCTGCGGCATGGCGCAGTCGGCGATGGGGCCGTTTTATTGCCCGCCGGACAAGACGATTTTTCTCGATACCGGATTTTTCCGCGAGGTCGAGACGCGGTTTCGCGGCTGTTCGGGCAATGCCTGCAAGTTCACCGCGGCCTATATCATCGCCCACGAAGCCGGCCATCACGTGCAGAACCTGCTCGGCATCCTGCCGCGGGTGACGCGGTTGCAGCAGCAGGGCAGCAAGACCGAATCCAACGCGCTACAGGTGAGGGTCGAGCTGCAGGCGGATTGCCTGTCCGGCGTCTGGGTCAACCGCGAGGAGAAGAAGCGTCCGGGCTTCCTTGAAGCGGGCGACATCGACGCGGCACTGACCACGGCCTCCGCAATCGGCGACGACACGCTGCAGCGGCAGGCCACCGGGCGGGTGGTGCCTGACTCCTTCACCCACGGCTCCGCCGCGCAGCGCAAGCAATGGTTCATGACCGGTTATCAGCAGGGCACCGTGCAGGCCTGTAACACGTTCGGCGGGGGGACGTAGTGATCGGTCGGCGTCATTCCGGGGCGACGCGAAGCGTCGAACCCGGAATCTCGTGCCGAACCAGGAGATTCCGGATCAGTCCGTTTTCGCGGCCTGTCCGGAATGACGGATGAGGGTTCGCCATGTCCTCGATCGATGAGACAAAATATTTCATCCCGCTCAATATCGCGGTGCTGACGATTTCCGATACCCGCGCGCTTGCGGACGATAAATCGGGGGCCACTCTGGCGGACCGCCTCACCGCAGCCGGCCATCACCTCGCGGCGCGCGAGATCATTGTCGACGACGTCGAGGCGATCCGCGTCATCGTCAAGCGCTGGGTCGCTGACCCCGGCGTCGACGTCATCATCACCACCGGCGGCACCGGTTTTACCGGGCGTGACGTGACGCCGGAGGCGATCGAGCCGTTGTTCGAAAAGCGGATGGATGGATTTTCCATCGCGTTTCATATGCTGAGCTACGCCAAGATCGGCACCTCGACGGTGCAGAGCCGCGCCACCGCCGGCGTTGCCGGCGCCACCTTCATCTTCTGCCTGCCGGGATCGCCCGGCGCCTGCCGCGATGCCTGGGACGGAATATTGTTGGCCCAGCTCGACTACCGGACCCGGCCCTGCAATTTCGTCGAGATCATGCCGCGGCTCGACGAACATCTGCGCCGGCCGAAGGCGCAGGGGTCGTCGGTGTGACGAACGTGGTGAACCCACTACAACTCCAAATCCCAGGTCTCGCCGATCAGGCTTTGCCCAAAGCTGCGGTGCGGCTCGGTGGCCACAAGCTTGAATCCGGCCTGCTGATAGATCCGGCGTGCGGCGACCAGGATGCTCTGGGTCCACAGCGTGATTTTGCGATAGCCGCAGGCCTGCGCGAACGAAATGCATTCGCCGACCAGCCGCTGGCCGAGGCCCTGTCCGCGGCCGGCCGGATCGACCAGCAGCAGCCGCAGCTTGGCGATATCGTCGCTATGCCTGACCAGAAATATCGATCCGATCTGGACGCCGTCGATGTCCGCGATCCAGCAGCGTTCCCGCGAGGCATCGAACGAGGCGAGGAATTTTGCCGCGATTTCCGCGACCAGCGCTTCGAAGCCGGAGTCGAAGCCGTATTCGCTGGCATAGAGCGCGCCATGGCTCTGCACCACCCATCCCATGTCGCCCGGGCGGGGCTCGCGCAGTACCGCCGGCGGAGGGGAGGCAGTCGGAGTGCCAAGCAGCCGCTCGATCACGGCCATCGCCTCGATCAGCCGTTGGCCATCGCCCCCTCGCAAGCTGGCGAGCATGTCGGCGACATCGTCATGCGAACTGCGGTTGAGCTTGGCGAACGCCTGACGCCCCTTCGCCGTCAGGCCGAGCCGGTAGTGCCGCCGGTCCGACGGCAAAGGCTTGCGGTTGATCAGCCCGTTGTCATCGAAATTCTGAATGATGCGGCTGAGATAGCCCGGATCGAGCCCGAGTTCGATTCCGATCTCTTTCGCCGTCGGATTTTCCCGATGCGCGAGCTCGTACAATACCCGCGCCTCGCTCAGCGAGAACGGACTTTTCAGGAGTTGCTGATCGAGAACGCCGAGCTTGCGGGTGTAGAAGCGGTTGAAGGCCCGCACCGCTGATATCTGGTGGTCGCAATCGCCGGGCATGGCCGCACCTCGATAGTTGCCATTGTCATATAATCATTTGACTTTGGCAAGTATTTCGATGGGCTCAGGCCACCATGATCCGGCTGCGCAATACCGTGCACGCGCGGCCGAGCCGCCGCAGCAGCCTTTGCTCCGAGCGGCGGGCGTCCGGCGCATAACCGCCGAGCCGGTCGTAGTGCTCGCGCGCGATCAACAGTCCCTGATCCGCCGACGGCCCGGTGATCATGCGGGCGACGAATTTGAAACCATCCCACAGGCCCGTCTCGGCATAGGGCGAGCGGGCATAACGGAAGATGGCGGCGCGCTGCCGGTCGCTTGAGGAGACGCGCTGGATGAATTGCGTGGTTTCATCGATCCAGCCAACGTCCAGCACGGCACCCGCATGCAGGAACATCAGCCACGGCGAGCGGGCCTGGCGGGCGCCGGCCGCCAGCGCCGCCGCGTGCGATCCCTCGAAACGCAGAAAACGACAGCCCGCGACATCGGCGACCCGCTCGATTACGCCGGTGTCCGTGCGGTCGACCAACAGCACCTCGCGTATCACGCCTGCGGCGGCGCCGGGCACCAGCGCTGCGAGGGTGGCTACCGCAGGCTGCTCGACGCCTTCGGTCGGGATGATCACGCTCAGCATTGATAAATTCTTCGACCCCTCGAACGGCAGCAAAAACCCGGCACAATTATCACCTTGTCGCATTGATGACAGCATGCCGGTTGCGGCTTTTTGCGGCAATTCGCCCACAGATCGCCCCGATCATGCCGCCTCCGCCCGGTCGCGAAAGATTCCTCAATGTTCTTGATTTGTTCTAAAGGCGTGCTATGTAGAGACCATGAGCCGAGCATCCTCTCATGCCCTCAAGCACCCGCCGGTCACGGCGCCCTCCGAACCGGCGGGTGCACCTTCGCCTTTTCCTGAACTCGCAGTCGCCATCGAAAGCGAGCGGCGGCGCGGCCGCGGCGCGCAATCCAACGACAGCGGCCGTTTCGAGGCCGAAGCGCGCGTCGCATTCGACGATGGCTGGCAGAGCCTCGACGAATTGCCGCCGTTCAAGACCAGTGTCGCGCTCGATACCGCGCGAAAAGTCATCACCCGCAACGAGTCTCCCGATATCGGGTTTGATCGTTCGATCAATCCCTATCGCGGTTGCGAGCATGGCTGCGTCTATTGTTTCGCGCGGCCGACCCACGCTTTTCTCGGCCTGTCGCCGGGGCTCGACTTCGAAACGAAATTATTTGCAAAACCGGATGCGCCGCAGCTTCTGGAAAAGGAACTGGCGGCCCAGGATTACGAACCGCGCATGATCGCGATCGGAACCAACACCGATCCCTATCAGCCGATCGATCGCGAGCGGAAGATCATGCGCGGCATTTTGGAAGTGCTGGATCGGGCCGGCCACCCGGTCGGCATCGTGACCAAATCGGCGCTGGTGACGCGCGACATCGATATTCTGGCGCGGATGGCGAAACGCAATCTCGCCAAAGTGGCGATTTCGGTGACGACGCTCGACGCCAAATTGGCACGGACCATGGAACCCCGGGCCTCGACGCCGCCGAAGCGGCTGGAGGCGCTGCGGCAACTCTCCGAAGCCGGAATTCCGACCACGGTGATGGTGGCGCCGGTGATCCCCGCGCTGAACGATGCCGAGATCGAGCGCATTCTCGACGCAGCCGCGCATGCCGGCGTCAAGGAAGCGAGCTATGTGCTGCTGCGGCTGCCGCTGGAAGTGCGCGACCTGTTCCGGGAATGGCTGATGGCCAACTATCCCGACCGCTACCGCCACGTCTTTACCCTGATCCGCGATATGCGCGGCGGCCGCGATTACGATTCGCAATGGGGCACGCGGATGAAGGGAACCGGGCCGATGGCCTGGATGATCGGACGCCGGTTTGAGATCGCCTGCGAAAAACTCGGGCTCAACAAGCGGCGCTCGAAACTGACCACCGAGCATTTCGCCCGGCCGAAGCGCAGCGGGCAGCAGCTGAGTCTGTTCTAGTAGCGTTGCGTTCCTGCAAAAGCAGGAACGAGCAAATCTAGCTCGTTGAATAGCGGGAATTGCGCCGAGTTCCCGGTTGCGCGACAGGCCGCGCTTGCGCAACGATCCCCGGCATGATTCGGGAAAAATCTGCCAAAGATCCGGCAAAGCCGCCAAAAGGTGTGATCGCGGTCGCCCCGCCGAGCTTTCGGCGCGAGCGCGCGCTGATCAAGCGCGGGGTCTGGCCGGTGGCCGGCTGCGATGAGGCCGGACGTGGGCCGCTGGCAGGTCCGGTGGTGGCCGCGGCCGTCGTGCTCGATCCCAAGCGGATCCCCAAAGGCATCGACGATTCCAAGCGGCTGACACCCGAGCGCCGCGAGGAATTATTCGAGCAAATCTGCAAGACCGCGTCGTTTGCGGTCGCCTTTGCTTCACCGGCCCGGATCGACCGCGACAATATCCTGCGCGCCTCGCTTTGGGCGCTCAGCCGCGCGGTCCACGCGTTGCCGGACATGCCGAGGCATGTCTTCGTCGATGGCCGCGACAAGCTCGATACCGCGTGCGACTGCGACGCGGTGATCGGCGGCGACGGAATTGTGGTTTCGATCGCGGCGGCCTCGATCATCGCCAAGGTGACGCGCGACCGCCTGATGCGCGCGCTGGCGCAGGATTGCCCGGGCTATGGCTTCGAGCAGCACAAGGGTTACGGCGTGCCGGAGCATCTCGAGGCACTGGACCGGCTGGGTCCGTCGGTGCATCACCGCAGCCTTTTCGCACCTGTTGTGGCGGCGCGGGAAAAACATCAGCCGTGGACGATCAAGCGAGAACCCGACCTGTTTGCGGAAACCCAGCCAGGTGTGCAGGCAATTGCGGAGATTTCCGCCGCCCTTTGATGCCGGTTGCCTCAGTTCGCGGCGGGCTTTAATACCGTCTCGTTGACCAGTTCGAAGCGTTACGCCTCCATCGTGGCGCGCGCACCCCCAGGACAGCGCCGTTGCGCTGTCCGGTGCGCGTCTTCGATCCCGAGGGACGTTCCTGCCGGTCGATCAGTATCGAGAGCGATCCAGCCGTTTCATGCGTTTCACCTCCCTGATCGTCGAACTGATCCGCGCCCGGCCACGGCTGGTGGTGTGGCTTGTGGTGCTGCTGCAGGCGGCGCTGTGGCTGATCATCCCGCTGTTGCTCTATCGCAGCCCGCCCGGCGACCTCGCGACCGTGCTCGCTTACGGCCGCGAATACCAGGTCGGTACCGCCCTCGGCCCGCCGCTGGCGTTCTGGCTCGCCGATATCGCGTTTCGTGTCGCCGGCAATCACGTGTTCGGCGTCTATCTGTTGGCGCAGCTTTGCTCGGTCGCGATGTTCTGGACGCTGTTTCAGCTCGCGCGCGCCATCGTCGGCGGCCAGCAGGCGGTGCTTGCGGTGCTGTTGACGATGACGATCGCAGCCTTCAGTTGGCCCAGCCTCGAGTTCGGCCCTTCGGTACTGGCGCGTCCGCTGTGGGCGCTGTTGCTGCTGCACTCCTGGCAATTGATCGGCCAGAACCGGCGCAACGTGTGGTTCGCCTGGTCGATCGACGCCGGGCTCTTGCTTTTGACAATTTCTGCCGCGCCCGGCCTGTTGCTGCTGGTGGTAGGCTTTGCGGTCGCGACCGCGCGCGGGCGGCGCACGTTGATGTCGTTCGATCCGCTGTTTGCGCTGTTGGTGATCGCAGTGTTGATGTTGCCCTATCTGATCTGGCTGATCCGCGCCGACACGCTCGCGTTGCCGCAATGGCCGGCTCTGGCGGAGTTGAGCGGCAGGACGTTGCACTGGGCCGCCTTGCTCGGCGGCCTCGGGCTCGCAATCTGCGGCATCGTGCTGCTGACGCTGCTCAACTCCGGCTTTCTCTCGCGCAATCCGGAAGAGGCGCCGATCATCTATCGGCCGCCGGTCGATCCGCTGGCGCGTAAATTCGTGTATTTCTTCGCGATCGGCCCGGCGCTCGCCGGAAGCCTGATCGCGGGCGTTTTCAATTTCGAGGTCGTCGCCGGCGGGGTCGGGGTCGCGCTGTTGATGTCGGGGCTCGCCGCCATGGTCGCGAGCGGCGATCTCGTTCAACTGCGGCGTCAGCGCCTGCTGCGCACAGTCTGGGGGGCCGCCATTCTCGCCCCCGCGCTCGCGACACTCGCAGCGACCATCTTCTTGCCCTGGACAGGCAATGGCGAGGTGGCGACGTCGCTGCCGGCGAAAGCGATTGCGAATTTTTTCGGCGACAGCTTTGAGCGGCGCACCAACCGCCCGCTGAAGGCCGTGACCGGCGATGCGCAGCTTGCCGCCTTGATCGCGCTGGATACCGGTCGTCCGCATCTGTTTTTCGCCAGCGCGCCGGAGAAGACGCCATGGATCAATCTGGCAAAATTCAACGAAACCGGCGGCGTCGTGGTCTGGCGCGCATCGGATACGGTCGGCACCCCGCCGCCTGAAATCGCGCAGCGATTTCCGGGCCTCGTGCCCGAAGTGCCGCGCGCGTTCGAACAGCTCGTGACCGGCAGGCAGCCGCTGTTGCGGATAGGCTGGGCCATCGTGCGGCCGAAGGTGCCTTAAGCCCCGTCCCATCAGGCTGAGGGGGAAGTTCCCTGCGCCAGCGCTTTCGCGATCGCGCGCAGATCCTGCCAGGCCATGCGCTTGTAGGACGGCGAGCGCAACAGATAGGCCGGATGGAACGTGGCGATCGCGCGGATCGCCCGCGTGCCGGTGTCGTAATCGAACCATTTGCCGCGGGTCTTCATGATGCCTTCGCGCGTCGACAACAGCGTTTGCGTCGAGGGATTGCCGAGGGTGACCAGCACATCCGGGTTCACCAGTTCGATCTGGCGCTGGATGAACGGCAGGCAGATTTGGGTTTCCTGCGGCGTCGGCGTGCGGTTGCCGGGCGGCCGCCAGGGAATCACATTGGCGATATAGGCGCTGGTGCGGTCGAGCCCGATCGCGGCGATCATCCGGTCGAGCAATTTGCCGGAACGTCCGACGAACGGCAGCCCCTCGATGTCTTCCTCGCGGCCGGGGGCCTCGCCGACGAACATGATCCGCGCCTGCGGGTTGCCGTCGGCGAATACCAGGCGGGTTGCGGTATGTTTGAGCGCGCAGCCTTCGAAACTTTCCAACAGTGCCCTTAGCGCTTGAAGCGTCGGCGCGGTCCGCGCCGCCTCGCGCGCGGAAACGATCGCCGCTTCCGGCGCGACCACAGCCTCAGCCCGCGCAGGCGCGATCGCGGCCGGGGCTGCGGGGATCGTCCTGACCGGGCTCGGCGGCGGCGCTTCGCCAGGCTTGGGAGAGACGATTTCGGGATCAGCCAGCCGGTCGACCGGGGCTTCCGTCAGCGCGCAGTCGACCCCGGCCTCCAGATAAAAGGCCAGCAATTGCTGCACGGTAGGGGCGGGATCAGGGGTCATGGCGGACATCACCTCAATCTAGGCCGGATCGCGCTGCAACGAAACGCCCCAAGCGGCATTTCCATGTTGTTCTGGAGCGAAAAATCGGAAACAAAGCCCGAGAGAACACAAAGCCGTTTTCGACCGGGCGGAGACCAGACCCTCATGAGTACCGAAGAATTGCCGCCGCGCGAATCCATGGAATTCGACGTCGTGATCGTCGGCGCCGGGCCGTCGGGCCTTGGCGCCGCGATCCGGCTGAAACAGCTCAATCCCGATCTTGGCATCGTCGTGGTGGAGAAGGGCTCCGAAGTCGGCGCGCACATCCTTTCGGGTGCGGTGATCGACCCCGTCGCGCTCGACAAGCTGATCCCGGACTGGCGCGAGGACGCCGACTGTCCGCTGAAGACGCAAGTCAGGGATGACCGGTTCTACTGGATGACCGCGGGCGCGGCGATCCGGCTGCCCAACATCATGATGCCGCCGCTGATGAACAATCATCACTGCTACATCGGCTCGCTCGGCAATGTCTGCCGCTGGCTGGCGCGCAAGGCCGAGGCGCTCGGGGTCGAGATCTATCCGGGTTTTGCCGCGACCGAAGTGCTCTATGACGACAAGGGCGCGGTGCGCGGCATCGCCACCGGCGACATGGGCATCGCCAAGGACGGCTCGCACAAATCCTCGTTCACCCGCGGCATGGAACTCCTCGGCAAATACACCCTGTTCGCCGAAGGCGCCCGCGGTAGCCTTACCAAGCAGTTGATCGCGAAATATGCGCTCGACGCCAACTCAGAGGCGCCGAAATTCGGCATCGGGCTGAAGGAAGTCTGGCAGATCGACGCTTCGAAACACCAGAAGGGCCTGATCCAGCATTCGTTCGGCTGGCCGCTCAACAATTCGACCGGCGGCGGCTCGTTCCTCTATCACTACGACGATAATCTGGTGGCGATCGGCTTCGTCGTACATCTTAATTACGACGATCCTTATCTGTCGCCGTTCGATGAGTTCCAGCGCTTCAAGACCCACCCCTCGATCCGCACCCTATTCGAAGGCGGCAAGCGTCTCGCCTATGGCGCGCGCGCCATCACCGAGGGCGGTTATCAATCGGTGCCGCGGCTGTCGTTCGCCGGCGGCGCGCTGATCGGTTGCGCGGCAGGGTTCGTCAACGTGCCGCGCATCAAGGGCGTGCATAACGCCCTCGGCAGCGGAATGCTGGCGGCCGAACACGTCAACGCGGCGCTCGGCGCCGGCCGCGCCAACGATGAACTGGTCGAATATGAGAAGGCCTGGCGGGATTCACCGGTCGGCAAGGATTTGCACCCGGTCCGCAACGTCAAGCCGCTCTGGTCGAAATACGGCACCATCATCGGTGTCGCGCTCGGCGGCTTCGACATGTGGTGCAACACGCTCGGCTTCTCGCTGTTCGGAACCCGCTCACACGCCAAACCCGACCGCAAGACCCTCGATCCGGCAAAGACGCATGCCCCGATCACCCCGCCGAAGCCGGACGGCAAGCTCACCTTCGACCGGCTGTCGTCGGTGTTCCTCTCCAACACCAACCACGAAGAGGACCAGCCGGTTCATCTGAAGGTCACCGATATGAACCTGCAGAAGACCTCCGAACACGACATCTATGCCGGGCCATCGAATCGCTATTGCCCGGCCGGTGTCTATGAATGGGTCGAGGAGGCGTCGGGGCCGCGCTTCGTCATCAACGCCCAGAACTGCGTCCATTGCAAAACCTGCGACGTCAAGGATCCCAACGGTAATATCACCTGGGTTCCGCCGGAGGGCGGCGGCGGACCCAATTATGAGGCGATGTGACCACGATTGCGTGAGTTGCGGTACCGTGGAGATACTGGTCGCGCGAGGAAAACGCGTCAGATAAGTGACGGAACCGCCGTTCCGATCCGGGAAGGCGGCTCCGGGCCGGCCCCCGGCCACGATACCGCCACACTGCAGGGGTTTTCAGGCCGGGCTGGCGAACCCGGCGGCCGAACGCGATGCCTACTGCCAATCGAATAGCCTTGCCGTATCCTTGCGGTTGAACGTCAAACGCGGCATTGTCTGGGGTCTTGATGCCGCCGGTTCGGTTCGCATTCGAGATTGATCCGTCAAATCCTGGAGCTTAGGGCGAACCGTGATGTTTCCTATTCGTTTCAATCGCTGGACGATTGCCGCATTCGCCGTCACCGCGCTCGCGATGCCGGGCTCGCTTTCGGCGCAGACGCCCGATCATCCCTCCGACAACTCGGCGCAATTTCCGACCAGCCACGATCTCAAATCGCTGACGATGTCGGGCAGCTATCTGGCAGCACGTCACGCCAGCGTGGAGCGGGACTCCAATTCGGCGGCGACCTTCTATCGCTCGGCGCTTCGCACCGATCCGAAGAACAACGAACTTATGGACCGCGCGTTTATCTCATCGCTGGCCGACGGCGACGTCGACGAGGCCGTCAAGCTTGCCGAGCGAATCCTGACGGTGGACAAATCCAATCGGGTTGCTCGCCTGGTGCTCGGCGTACGCGATCTGAAGGCGAAGAAATATGCCGCAGCCCAGCTCAACATCAATCAGTCGATCCGCGGGCCGATCACCGATCTGGTGGCGACGCTGTTGTCGGGCTGGGCCAGTTACGGCGCCGGTGACACCAAGGCGGCGGTGGCCGGTATTGACAAGCTGACCGGGCCAGAATGGTACCCGATCTTCAAGGACCTGCATGCCGGTCTGATCCTCGAGCTTGCGGGCAAGGAAAAGGACGCCGGGCCGCGGTTCGAGCGCGCCTACAAGCTCGACGATTCCATGCTGCGGGTCGCGGATGCCTATGCGCGCTGGCTGTCGCGCTACAAGGACGACGCAACTGCGACCGGTATTTACGAAGCCTTCGACAAGAAGCTGCCGCGGCATCCGCTGGTTTTGGAAGGCCTGCGCGAAACCAAGGCCGGCAAGAAGCTGCCGCCGTTGGTCGACTCGGCCCAGGCCGGTGCCGCCGAGGCGCTGTACGGCATCGGGGCGATGCTGACGCGGAAGGGCGGCGAGGACCTTGCGCTGGTCTATCTGCAGCTCTCGCTGTATCTGGCGCCCAATCATCCGCTGGCGCTGCTGTCGCTCGCCGATCTCTATGAATCGGTGAAGAAGCCTCAAATGGCGATCAAGGTCTATGAGCGCATGCCGTCGAATTCGGTGCTGAAGCGCAATGCGCAGATTCAGCTCGCGACCAACCTCGATGCCGCCGACCGCAGCGACGAGGCGATCAAGATCCTGAAAGGCGTGACCGCGGAAGATACCAAGGATATCGAAGCCATCATGGCGCTCGGCAATATCGAGCGCGGCCGCAAGAAGTTCGCCGACTGCGTCGATACCTATTCGAAGGGCATCGATGCGCTGCCCGACGCCAACGACAAGACCGACTGGGTCTATTACTATTACCGCGGCATCTGCGAGGAGCGTTCCAAGCAGTGGAGCAAGGCGGAAGCCGATATGCGCAAGGCGCTCGATCTGCAGCCGGAGCAGCCCCATGTGCTGAATTATCTCGGCTATTCGTGGGTCGATCAGGGCATCAACCTCGACGAAGGCATGAAAATGATCAAGCGTGCCGTCGAACAGCGCCCGGACGACGGCTATATCGTCGACTCGCTCGGCTGGGCCTATTTCCGGATCGGCAATTACGAGGACGCGGTGAAGAACCTCGAGCGGGCGATCGATCTCAAGCCTGAAGATCCGACCATCAACGACCATCTCGGCGATGCGTACTGGCGCGTCGGTCGCACCCTGGAAGCCAAATTCCAGTGGGCGCATGCCCGCGACCTGAAACCCGAGCCGGAAGACCTGCCGAAGATCGAAGCCAAGCTCGAAAACGGGCTGCCCGACGATACTCCCTCTTCGGCCGCCTCGGCGGACAAGAAAAAAGAAGACGGCAAGGGCGGCTGATCGAAGGGCTGGTTCGCCGATGGCTAGCGTCCCTGCTCCAACATTCGCATCCCGTTGCGGCAAGTTCGCTTGCGAATGTTGGAGCAGGGACACTAGAAGAAATAAAGTTTTCTAGTACGATGGATTTGACATTCGCTATGCCGGCCCGTGGAAATACTGAAGCGAATGTCAAATCCACCGTACTAGGGTTAAACGAGGACGCGCGTGCCAAGGTCAACCTGACCCTGCGGGTGGTTGGACGGCGGGTCGACGGTTATCACGATCTCGAAAGCGTGGTCGCGTTCGCCGATTGCGCCGACCACCTGAGCCTGACGCCGGCGCCGCAACTGCATCTCACGACCACCGGGCCCTTAGCGCAGGCCTGTGGGCAAGCCGCCGACAATCTGGTGTTCAAGGCGGCCCAGCTGCTTGGCGAGCACGTTGGCGATCTCAAGCTTGGCGATTTCACGCTCGACAAGGTGCTGCCGGTGGCGGCCGGCATCGGCGGCGGTTCGGCCGATGCCGCCGCGGCGCTGCGGTTGTTGGCGCAGCTCAACGGTCTTGCCTTCGACGATGCGCGCCTGATCGAGGTGGCGCAACTAACCGGCGCCGACGTGCCGGTGTGCCTTGCCTCGCACGCCTGCGTCATGACCGGCGTCGGCGAAACGCTGCTGCCGCTGAACTTGCCGAAAATGCCCTGCGTGATGGTCAATCCGCGCGTGCCCGTCGCAACCAGGGACGTGTTCAAGGCACTCGGCTTGCGCAATGGCGAGCTTTTGGTGGGCGCCGCCGACGTGCTCGAGGCGTCCGGCTGGCCGGACGACGGCGCATCGCTGGAAGACTGGGTCGAAGCGCTTTCCGCGGGCGCCAACGACCTCGAAGCGCCGGCGACGCGTATCCAGCCCGTGATCGGCGAAGTGCTCGCGGCACTCAACGCCACCGATGGCGCCTGGCTGGCGCGGATGTCAGGGTCGGGCGCGACCTGTTTTGCGATCTATGAAAACACCGCCGAGGCGCAGCGCGCGTCGCAGAAGATCGCGCAGGCTCACCCGCAATGGTGGGTGCACGCGGGCGTGTTGAGTTAGGTAGTCGCCAGCCGCCGCGCCAGCGCGAGCGATATCCCGAGGCCGGCGATAAAAAGTCCGGAGCCCTGACGCAAACGCTGAACCAGCTGCGGCCGGCGCGCAAGATTTGCGCGCGCGTTAGACGCCATGGCGACGACGATGACGTCGGCGAAGATGTTGAGCGCCACCGAGACCAGGCCGAGCGCCATGAACTGCAGCGCGGCGTGGCCGGCCGCCGGTTCGATGAATTGTGGGATGAACGCGAGAAAGAACGCCGCGGTCTTGGGATTGAGCGCCTCGACCAGGACGCCGTCCCGAAAGGCCCGTTTGGCTCCGGCCGGCGCGTTTTGTTCAGGGGGCGGGCGGCCTGCTTCGCGGAAAGTCTTGATGCCGAGCCAGATCAGATAGAGCGCGCCCGCGAATTTGAGCGCGCTAAAAAGCTGCGCGCTCGCAAGAATGATCGCCGAGACGCCAAGGCCGCCGGCGACGACGTGGACCAGCCCGCCCAGCGCGGTCCCAAAGGTGGATGCGATGCCGGCTTGTCGGCCGCCCGACAGCGTCCGCGCCGCCACGTAGAAAATGCCGGGACCGGGAATGGCGGCAATGACCAGCGCGGCCAGCAGGAACAGCGAAAAATTCGCGCCGCCCACCCCTAATGCGACCGCGCCAGACAGAACGCCACCACCTGCTCGAGCGCGGTTTTCATGGGCGACGCCGGAAACAGCGCCAGCGCGTCGACCGCCATGGCGCCGTAATGCTGGGCGCGGTTGAGGGTGTCTTCCAGCGCGCGATGTTTTGTCATCAACCCAATGGCGTGGTCGAGATCGCCGTCGCGGATCTCGCCGCGCTCCAGCGCCTTGACCCAGAAGGCGCGCTCGCCGTCGTTGCCGCGGCGGAACGCGAGCACCACCGGCAGCGTGATCTTGCCCTCGCGGAAATCGTCGCCGATGTTCTTGCCGAGTTTTGCCGCCTTGCCGCCGTAGTCGAGCACGTCGTCGACCAGTTGGAAGGCGATGCCGAGATTCATGCCGACCGAGCGGCACGCGGTCTGCTCGGCCTTCGGACGGTTGGCGATCGCCGGACCGACCTCGCAGGCGGCGGCGAACAATTCGGCGGTCTTGCCGCGGATGACGGCGAGATATTCGTCTTCGGTGGTCGCCGTGTTCTTTGCTGCCGCGAGCTGCATCACTTCGCCTTCGGCAATCGTCGCCGCGGCCGATGACAAAATGTCGAGCGCGCGCAGCGATCCGACCTCGACCATCATGCGAAACGCCTGCCCGAGCAGGAAGTCGCCGACCAGGACGCTTGCCTCGTTGCCCCACAGCATCCGCGCCGACAGCTTGCCACGTCGCAGTTCGCTCTCGTCGACCACGTCGTCGTGCAAAAGGGTTGCGGTATGCATGAACTCGACCGAGGCCGCGAGCTTGATATGGCCGTCGCCGGTGTAACCGGAGAGGCCGGCCATGGCGAGCGTCAGCATCGGGCGCAGCCGTTTTCCCCCCGAGGAGATCAGGTGGTTGGCGACCTCGGGGATCATCGTGACTTCCGAGCCGGTCCGCGACAGAATGGTCGCGTTGACACGCGCCATATCGGCGGCGACAAGCGAGACCAGCTGATCTATCGAAGCGCCCGAGGGGCTCTCGAAGGGTACAATAACCGCCACGCTGGTCTCCACATTTGCCGAATTCGCACTATCCTTCACTGTATAACAATAGAAAGTGCCGGGGAACGCGGCAAGGGCATGAAGCCAATTGACGCGGCTTGCGTTAAGCGTGAGCCGGCAAAGGAGCCAAAATTGCGGGAATTGGTTCGGACCAACGATATCGTGCTGGTTTCGGCGATCGGCGCGCTGCTGGATGGCGCCAACATCCATCATCTGGTGCTCGATCAAAATATGAGCATTATCGAAGGCTCGCTCGGCGTCCTGCCGCGTCGTATCCTGGTCCACGAGGACGATAACCGCCAGGCGCGCCAAATTTTGGCCGATGCGGGGCTTGCCCACGAACTGCGGGCCGATGACTGATCCGGGTACTCAGACTCGCGACTTCACCGAGGATGCATTTCTCGGCGGACAATTGCGGCTGCGGCAACCGAGATCGGGTCACCGCGCCGGGCACGACGCCATCCTGCTGGCCGCCGCCACGCCGGCGCGTCCCGGCGACCGCGTGGTGGATTTCGGCGCCGGCGTCGGCGCCGCCGGCCTTGCGGTCGCAAGACGCGTCGGGGGAATCCAACTCGTCATGGTCGAGATCGACGAGGCGCTTGCGGCGCTCGCCCGCGGTAATGCGGCTTCGAATGCAATTGCCGCCAATGTCGTGGTGCTCGACATTACTTCGAGCGCCGAGGCGTTTGCCGCGGCGGACCTGTCCCCTGACAGCGCTGACATCGTCTTGATGAATCCGCCGTTCAATGATCTGGCGCGGCACCGCGTCTCGCCCGACAAGGCCCGTGAGATCGCGCATGTGGCGACATCGGTGACGCTCGTGAGCTGGATTCACGCCAGCCGGCGAATTCTAAAATCCGGTGGCGTCCTGACGCTGATCTGGCGCGCGGATGGTCTTGCGGAGGTGCTGGCGGCGCTCGATCGCGGCTTTGGCAGTCTCGCGATCCTGCCGGTTCATGCCGACGCGGCGAGGCCGGCGCTTCGGGTGCTGGTTCGCGCCGTCAAGGGCGGCAAGGCGCCGACGGAAATCCATGCGGGGTTGGTGCTCAATGATGAGTCAGCGCTGCCCAATAAAGAGGTGCAGGAGATTTTGGCCGGGAAGGGGGTATTGCCACTGGCGCTGGCGTGAAGGCGCTCGCCTGAAGGAACGCGATCGCGAAAGCCTGAAGTCTATTGCGGAAGCGAAGTCTATTGCGAAAGCGAAGTCTATTGCGGAAGTGTCTTGGACCGCTGTTCCGGCGCTGATGTGAAGTAGGTCGCGGCCAAGAGGGTACCGATCAGTATCAACAGCAGGTAGATTTTCATGTCATTCTCCCCTGCGCCATTGCAGCCTGCAAAACGGCCCCAAGGCAAAACACGTTCCGGTTCGATTGAATGACAGTCGCGTGATAAGAAATAGTTAATAAGAGGTAATGTGATGACGGAACAGACGATCGATCGCAGCGGATGGCCGGGCCTGGTCGACAGGCTGATGGAATACCTCCCGGCGCGTCTGCGGCGTGGCATGGCCGTGGTTCCGGTGGTGCGGTTGTCGGGATTGATCGGCGCGGTGACGCCGTTGCGGCCGGGCATGTCGCTCGCCGGTGTCGCCAGGACGCTGGAGCGCGCGTTTGCGACCAAGAATGCCAAGGCGGTGGCGCTGGTGATCAATTCGCCCGGCGGCTCGCCGGTGCAGTCGCGACAGATCTATCTTCGCATTCGCCAGCTCGCCGCGGAAAAGAAGCTGCCGGTACTGGTGTTCGTCGAGGATGTCGCGGCATCCGGCGGCTACATGCTGGCGTGTGCGGGCGATGAGATTTTCTGCGATCCATCCTCGATCCTGGGCTCGATCGGCGTGGTCGGCGGCTCCTTCGGATTTCAGGAGTTGATCAAGAAGGTCGGCGTCGAGCGCAGGCTCTATACGGCCGGCGCGCACAAGGCGATGCTCGATCCGTTCCTGCCGGAAAACCCGGACGATGTCGGGCGCCTCAAGGCGCTTCAGCAGGAGATCCACGCGATCTTCATTGCGCTCGTCAAGCAGAGCCGCGGCGCGCGGCTCAAGGGCGCCGACGACGTGCTGTTCACCGGAGAATATTGGGCGGGCGAGACCTCGATCTCGCTTGGGCTAGCGGATGCGATCGGCGATCTGCGCTCGACCCTGCGCGCGCGTTATGGCGACAAGGTGCTGACGCCGGTGATCGCGCCGGCGACCGGGTTGTTGTCGGGCCTGTTCGGCCGCAAATCCGCGGGCGCCGGCACCCTCACTGCGCTGGACGGTATCGGCGGCCTGCCGGATGAATTGATTTCGGCGCTGGAGAGCCGGGCAATTTGGGCCAAATTCGGGTTTTGACGACAGTGTGACCGCGCGTGACCGCGCCATTTAGTCCCGGATAAGGCGATTGCAGGCAGGACCCGCTTGGGCGACAATGTGGACAGGGGGCGTGACGTATGAACAAGGATCGACCGATGCCGCCGCTGATCGCATTCGCGGGCGTCCTGGGTGGACTGGCCGTGGTCCGATGGGCCTACCGGACAGCTCTCAGGGTCAATCAGGAATTGGAAGAAGCTCGCCGCGCACGGGTCACCGAGGCTGCCAGGTCGAGCGAAATTCCGACCTTGCGGCGGGATCCCGCCACCGGCGCCTATCGCCCGGGCTGAGATTGGGCTCATCCCCATAAGTCTGGCAGGAGCCGGGTTCCCGCATCGCCTTGATTCCGCGGCTCCCCGCCGATACGGTCCCGCGCGCGCGTACCCCCTTAAGCCCAAAAACCTGACCTGACGATGGACACCCTGCCTGCCCATATGCGCCCGGAACGCTCGTTCCAGGGCTTTATCCTGGCCCTGCAACGGTACTGGGCCGATCAAGGCTGCGTGATCCTGCAGCCCTACGATATGGAAATGGGCGCGGGCACCTTTCATCCGGCGACCACGTTGCGCGCGCTCGGCCCCAAGCGCTGGAACGCGGCCTATGTGCAGCCTTCGCGGCGGCCCAAGGATGGCCGCTACGGCGAAAATCCAAACCGGATGCAGTACTACTATCAGTTCCAGGTGATCTTGAAACCATCGCCGCCGAATATGCAGGAGCTCTATCTCAAATCGCTGGAAGCGATTGGCATCGATCAGCGCCTGCACGACATTCGCTTTGTCGAGGACGACTGGGAAAGCCCGACGCTCGGCGCCTGGGGCCTGGGATGGGAATGCTGGTGCGACGGCATGGAAGTGTCTCAGTTCACTTATTTCCAGCAGGTCGCCGGTGTCGAATGCGCGCCGGTCTCGGGCGAGCTCACTTACGGGCTCGAGCGGCTTGCGATGTATGTGCAGGGCGTCGACCGCGTCTACGATCTCAATTTCAATGGCCGCGAGGGCGCGGACAAGGTCACCTATGGCGACGTGTTCCTGCAGGCCGAGCAGGAATATTCGCGGCACAATTTTGAATATGCCGACACCGGCATGCTGTTCAAGCAGTTCGTCATGGCCGAGGAAGCGTGCAAAAAATATCTCGAAGCGGGCTGGGTGAGTGGCCACGATCAGAAGCGGCATCTGATGGCGCTGCCGGCCTACGACCAGTGCATCAAGGCGAGCCACGTGTTCAATCTGCTCGACGCCCGCGGCGTGATCTCGGTGACCGAACGCCAGAGCTACATCATGCGCGTGCGCGAACTGGCAAAAGCCTGCGGCGAAGCCTGGGTGCACACCGAGGCGGGCGGGGCGGCCTGATGCCTGACCTTTTGTTCGAGCTTTTCTCCGAAGAAATTCCCGCGCGCATGCAGGCGAAGGCGGCCGACGATCTGCGCCGCATGGTCACCGACAGACTGGTCGCCGAGGGCCTCGTCTATGAAGGCGCCAAGGCGTTCGCGACGCCGCGGCGGCTGACCTTGACGGTGCACGGCATTCCCGCGCGGCAATCCGATCTGAAGGAAGAGCGCCGGGGCCCGCGGGTCGGCGGGCCGGAGGCCGCGATCGCGGGCTTCCTGAAAGCCACCGGCCTTGCCTCGATCGAGGAAGCAAAAATCCAGCGCGATCCGAAAAAGGGCGATTTTTATATCGCGCTGATCGAAAAGCCCGGCCGCGCCACGCTCGACGTCCTCGCCGACATGCTGCCGGTCATCATCCGGACCTTCCCGTGGCCGAAATCGATGCGCTGGGGCGAGCGCTCGGCCAGGCCAAGCTCGCTGCAATGGGTGCGGCCATTGCATGCGATCGTCGCGACCTTCGGCATGGAGACGGAAGAGCCTGACGTCGTGAATTTTTCCGTCGACGGCATCACAGCCGGCCAGACCACGTTTGGTCACCGCTTCATGGCGCCGGCTGCGATTTCGGTGCGCCGGTTCGAGGATTATGAGGCAAAACTCCTCGACGCGAAGGTCGTGCTCGACCCCGAGCGCCGCAAGGACACCATTGTCACCGACGCCAAGCAGTTGGCGTTCGCGCAAGGCTTTGAGCTGGTCGAGGATCAGGGGCTGCTCGACGAAGTCGCGGGCCTGGTCGAATGGCCTGTCGTGCTGATGGGTTCGTTCGACGAGGAATTTTTGTCAATTCCGGGCGAGGTGATCCGCGCGACGATCCGCAACAACCAGAAGTGCTTTGTCGTCAACGATCCGAAAACCGGAAAACTGACCAACAAATTTATCCTGACCGCCAACATTGAGGCATCAGACGGCGGCAAGACCATCGTCGGCGGCAACGAGCGCGTGATCCGCGCGCGGCTGTCTGACGCGAAGTTTTTCTATGAGACGGATTTGAAGACGAGGCTGGAAGACCGGCTGCCGAAGTTTGATGGCATCGTGTTTCACGAGAAGCTGGGCACCCAGGGCGAGCGGATCGCGCGGATCGAACGGCTGGCGGCCGAAATCGCGCCGCGGGTCGGTGCCGACGTCGAAAAGACAAAACGTGCTGCGCATCTTGCAAAGGCTGACTTGTTGACCGAAGTGGTCGGCGAATTTCCGGAGCTGCAGGGCTTGATGGGGAAGTACTACGCGCTGGCGCAGGGTGAGGACGCGTCCGTTGCCGCTGCGAGCGAGGAGCACTACAAGCCGCAAGGGCCGAACGATCGCGTGCCGAGTGATCCGGTGAGCGTTGCTGTGGCGCTGGCGGACAAGATCGATATCTTAGTTGGCTTCTGGGGCAACGATGAAAAGCCAACCGGCAGCAAAGATCCATTTGCTTTGAGGCGCGCTGCGCTTGGAATCATTCGGATTGTATCATCGAATGAAATTAGAATTTCGCTTCTGAGGTTTATCGAAATAGCCTGGTTCGGTTATGCCATGGGCGAAGCGGGTGTCATTGGTGAATCAAACCGATTCTCTGCTGATCTCCTCGCCTTCTTCGCCGACCGCCTGAAGGTCCAACTCCGCGAGCAAGGCGCGCGCCACGATCTCGTCGACGCGGTGTTCGCTCTCGAAGGCCAGGACGATCTTCTGATGGTCGTTCGCCGCGTCGAAGCACTCGGCAAATTCCTCGACACCGACGACGGCAAGAACCTGCTCGCGGGCACCAAGCGTGCCAGCAATATCCTTGCCATCGAGGAGAAGAAGGATAAGCGCAGCTATGATGGCGCGCCCGATCCCGCGCTCTACAGTCTGCCGGAAGAAAAGGCGCTCGCAAAAGCGATCGAGCAGGTGAAGGTGGAGGCCAGCGCCGCGGTGGCAAAAGAAGATTTTGCCGGTGCGATGAGCGCGCTGGCAAAATTGCGGCCGGCGGTGGATGCATTCTTTGACAAGGTGAAGGTCAACGACGACAATCCGCAGGTGCGGGAAAATCGGCTGAAGCTGCTGAATGAAATCCGCGCGGCGACGCGCGCGGTTGCGGATTTTTCGAAGATACAGGATTGAGAGTTGCCGTCATCCTGAGGTGCGAGCCCTCTTCGGCGAGCCTCGAAGGATGTCCGTCCGCGGGTGTGGACCATCCTTCGAGGCTCGCCCAGCGGTGCAAGTGCACCGCAAGGCTCGCCCCTCAGAGCTTGTAAATCTTTCGATTTTTGCGTTTTCCGACATGAGTCAAATCAAGGGCTTAGACCCCTAGAAACCGTCGAAATTCGAATACATTCACAAACTCTCAGGATGACGGCTATGCCGCACAAACCAAAAGCCCCGCCCGGCGGGGGGACCGGGCGGGGCCTCGATGTCCGGGGGCCGCTGCGGCTAGCCGGACAATTCGTCCAGATGGGACCGTGCGCTTATTCGACCACCTGAACGATGCGGCGGGTCCGCGGTTCGACCAGGATGGTGCGGCCGTTCACCACGGTGTAGCGATAGGGCGTCACGCCAAAACTCTGCGGCACGTCGTAATAGGTGACGCCGGTCTCCGGCAGCACGCCGCCCACGATCACGCGATCCGGGATGGTGTAATTCGGCACGCGCTCGCGGATGATGTATTCACGGAACGCAGGGCGCTGATCGGCGGCGATGCCTTCGACGTCCTCGTTGATGATCGCAGGGCCGCCGCCGCGCACGACGCCCGTCGTCATCTCGCTCTGCGCCTGCGCCGCGATCGGTGCACTGATCGCGCCGGCGATCGCTGCAATGGCAAGTATTTTTTTCCGCATGCTGAAACTCCTTCGCGATGATGCACGCCGGCCTTGCCGCCGGCACGCAACCGGGCCAATTCATCGCGCGCGGCATTGTTCCGGGAACAATGCCGCATCATCGCTGCAATTTTCGGCATCTCTCCTATGGCTGCGGAACCCATCGCCGCGACATGCGTCTCCTATCGTGGAACCGCCGCAGCAGATAAAATGAGGTCTCGATTCGACTTCCCCTGATCATCAATCCGGAGACATTTTTTTCGATGACCATCACGACTGCGCATATTCCTGCCATTGTCGCCCTGATCGCCGGCGTCCTTATTTTGCTCATGCCGAGGCTGCTCAATCTCGTGGTCGCGATCTATCTGATTTGCATCGGCCTGCTCGGACTTGGCATCCTCAGATGGTTTCATTTGTAGCGTTGAATCCAATGCCCGCACCTTGCGCGCAAGCGCCCAAAATGGTGTAAGGCGCGAATGCCCCTCCTCCTGTCGCGGATGATCTGCAGTCATGGCCAAAGCCGTCTCGAAGCTTAAGAAAACCGCAGCGAAATCAAAGTCATCCGCGCAGGTCCGGACCAAAGCCGCCGCGCCGGCGGTTACCCGCAAGGCGCTGAAGAACAGCCCGGCCAAACCGGCGCCGAAACCGGCCAGCAAAGTTGCGGTAGCCAAGCCCTCAGCCGACGTCGCAAAAGCCGGCAAATGGGTCTTCACCTTCGGCGACGGCAAAGCCGAGGGCAAAGCGCAGATGCGCGATCTGCTCGGCGGCAAGGGCGCGAATTTGGCCGAGATGGCCAATCTCGGCCTGCCGGTGCCTCCCGGCTTCACCATTCCGACCTCGGTCTGCACTTACTTTTACGCGCACGACAAATCCTATCCGCCAGAATTGAAGGCGCAGGTCGAGAAGGCGCTCGATCATGTCGGCAAATTGACCGGCAAGGCGTTTGGCGACCAGAGAAATCCGCTGCTGGTTTCGGTGCGCTCCGGTGGCCGCGCCTCGATGCCGGGCATGATGGATACCGTGCTCAATCTCGGTCTCAACGACAAAACCGTCGAGGCGCTGGCGGAAATGTCCGGCGACCGCCGTTTTGCCTTTGACAGCTATCGCCGCTTCATCACGATGTATTCGGACGTCGTCCTCGGCTTCGAGCATCATCATTTCGAGGACATCCTCGATACCTTCAAGGACGGTCAGGGCTACACGCTCGACACCGATCTGACCGGCGACGACTGGGTCGACGTGGTCGGCCGCTACAAGGATGCGGTGGCGCGCGAAACCGGCAAGGATTTCCCGCAGGATGCGCACGACCAATTGTGGGGCGCGATTGGCGCGGTGTTCTCATCCTGGATGAACGCGCGCGCGGTGACCTACCGGCGGCTGCACGACATTCCGGAATCATGGGGCACCGCGGTCAATGTGCAGGCCATGGTGTTCGGCAATATGGGCGAAACATCCGCGACCGGCGTTGCGTTCACCCGCAATCCCTCGACCGGCGAGAGCAAGCTGTACGGCGAATTCCTGATCAACGCGCAGGGCGAAGACGTGGTGGCGGGCATCCGTACGCCACAGGACATCACCGAAGACGCGCGCGAAGAATCCGGATCCGACAAGGCGTCGATGGAAATCGCGATGCCCGAGGCGTTCAAGGAATTGACGCGGATCTACACGCTGTTGGAAAAGCACTACCGCGACATGCAGGACATGGAGTTCACGGTCGAGCAGGGCAAATTGTGGATGCTGCAGACCCGCGGCGGCAAGCGCACCGCGAAAGCCGCGCTGCGCATCGCCGTCGAGCTCGCCAATGAGGGCCTGATCTCCAAGAAAGACGCGGTGTCGCGGATCGACCCGGCCTCGCTCGATCAGTTGCTGCACCCGACCATCGATCCCGCCGCCAAGCGCGACGTTATCGCGACCGGCCTGCCGGCCTCGCCGGGTGCAGCCGCCGGCGAAATCGTGTTCTCGTCCGACGAAGCCGCAAAGCTCCAGGCCGACGGTCGCAAGGTCATTCTGGTGCGGATCGAGACCAGCCCTGAAGACATCCACGGCATGCACGCGGCCGAAGGCATCTTGACCACGCGCGGCGGCATGACCTCGCACGCCGCGGTGGTCGCGCGCGGCATGGGCAAGCCCTGCGTCTCCGGTTGCGGCTCGATCCGCGTCGATTACGGCCGCGGCACCATGAGCATCGGCTCGCGCACCTTCAAGGCGGGCGACGTCATCACCATCGACGGCTCGCTGGGCCAGGTGCTGGCCGGGCGGATGCCGATGATCGAGCCGGAATTGTCGGGCGAGTTCGGCACGCTGATGGGCTGGGCGGATTCGGTCCGCAAGTTAGGGGTTCGCGTCAATGGCGACACGCCGGATGACGCCCGCACCGCGATCAAGTTCGGCGCCGAGGGCATCGGGCTGTGCCGCACCGAGCACATGTTCTTCGAGGAGACGCGTATCCGCACCGTGCGCGAGATGATTTTGGCCGAGGACGAGCAGACCCGCCGCGCCGCGCTATCGAAATTGTTGCCGATGCAGCGTGCCGATTTCGTGGAGCTGTTCGAAATCATGAAGGGGCTGCCGGTGACGATCCGGCTGCTCGATCCGCCGCTGCACGAGTTCCTGCCGCATACCCAAGCCGAAATCGAGGAAGTCGCGCGCGCGATGAACACCGATCCGCGGCGGCTCGCCGATCGCGCCCGCGACCTCGCCGAATTCAATCCGATGCTCGGCTTCCGCGGCTGCCGTCTCGCCGTCGCCTATCCGGAAATCGCCGAGATGCAGTCGCGCGCCATCTTCGAGGCCGCGGTCGAAGCCGGCAAACGCACCGGCAAGGCGATTGGGCTGGAGGTGATGGTGCCGTTGATCGCGACCAGGGCCGAGTTCGACCTGGTCAAGGCGCGGATCGACGCCACCGCGCAGTCGGTGATGCGCGAGACCGGAACCAAGCTGAGCTACCAGGTCGGGACCATGATCGAGTTGCCGCGCGCGTGCCTGATGGCCGGCGATATTGCCAAGACCGCCGAATTCTTCTCGTTCGGCACCAACGACCTGACCCAGACCACTTACGGCATCAGCCGCGACGACGCCGCCGGATTCCTCGGCATCTACATTGCCAAGGGGATTCTCGAGATCGATCCCTTCATCTCGGTCGATCGCGACGGCGTCGGCGAACTGGTGAAGATCGCCGTCGCGCGCGGACGCAAGGCCCGCCCGAACATCAAGGTCGGCATTTGCGGCGAGCATGGCGGCGATCCCGCCTCCGTCGCGTTCTGCCACGAGATCGGCCTCGATTACGTCTCCTGCTCGCCCTACCGCGTGCCGATCGCGCGCCTCGCCGCCGCGCAAGCCGCTCTCGGCAAGGCCGTCGCCAGCCAGGCGTGAGTTCTCTGCATCGACGTAGAACAGGACATCGTCATGCCCGGGCTTGTCCCGGGCATCCACGTCTTACGGTGTACGTGTGAGCGAAGACGTGGATGGCCGGGACAAGCCCGGCCATGACGACAGACCCACCGACCGTCATTGCGAGCGAAGCGAAGCAATCCAGCTTTCCGCTTGCGGCGCTATGGATTGCCTCGCTGCGCTCGCAATGACGGGGAGGGAGCGTGCGGTCGCCCTCACGCCGCGCGACTGCGGGAACCCGTAATGATGTGGGCGGAACTCCGGCAAAATTTCTTCATCATTTTCGTTGACGCGATATTTACCACTTTATTCGAGCCGCTGTTTACCAACGTTTTCGATGTGATCGGGCAAACTCAAGCGTTTCCTTGCCTGTATCGCGCCGGCAACGCCGATTAACTCCCTCGCAACCTAAATTGGATACCACCAAAAAAGATCGAATTGCACGGATGTACTGAATTCGATCCTGTAAATGTTGCGTTGCGTGAGTTAGCGATGTCAGTCATGCGTAACCGGCCGAAGGGCGCACGGTTTGCGTCCTTCGGACTTGGCCTCTGCGTCTTCGCATTGATGCCGACAGAGACCGGATATCAGGATATTGCTTCCCTGCTGGCCCGGCAGCCTGGCGTCGCCGAGCGCTGGCAGAAGCGGGTGTTCTCCGCCGTCTCCACCATCCAGGTCGCGACCTACTCGTTTGGCCGTCCGATCGGAACTTCGCTGCCGCACAGCGCGACCTTTGTTCTGGCGAGCCTCGACAACCAGGGCATCGACATCACCGGCTCGGTGACGCGCAATCCGATTACCCAAGTACCGCCGCGCTATCAGGCGTCGGATTTTCCCAAGGTCGATCGCACGCTGAAGGGCGATCGTCTCGTCGCCGCGCCGCCCGAAGCGCCTGCGCCCGACAATGTCGCGCCGCCGCTCGACGATCCATCGGCAAACAATGCGTCGGTCGTCGGCGCAAAGACCGCCGCGGCGCCGGCAGCGGAACCCACGCCGCTCGCTCCGGAACTGCAGGAAGCGCTGAGCGCGCCGCCGCTTCCGCAATACGATGTTTCGCTGTCGCTTGAAGCCCAACCGCTCGATGATTTGAAAAACGCGCCCGATGCATCGCCGATCCCGCTCGAGCCCGCGCCGCCGCGTGACGGCTTCTCGGTGAAAACCGCGAGCCTGTATTTCGGCAGTACCTCGCTCGGCGTCGCAGCGGAGAACATCGAACGCTGGCAGCCCGGCGAAGAGCCCATGATCGTGATGCCGCGGGCGCTGCCCGATCCCGACATGAAGGCGACGGCAGCGCTGCCGCTAGCCCCGGACGAGCCGTCCAAGGCCACCGAGAGCGGCGAGAGCATCGCCGCCAAGGGCGAAGTCAATTCCGACAATCAGCATGGCAAGACGCCGGCCGAGCGGCTCGGCCTGTTCGACGAGAAGTCACGCGCCAAATCCGAAAAATGCCTCGCCGAAGCGGTCTATTTCGAAGCCCGCGGCGAGGCCGTGCGCGGCCAGATCGCCGTCGCCCAGGTGGTGATGAACCGCACCTTCTCCGGCTTCTATCCGAACACGGTGTGCGGCGTGGTCTACCAGAACAAGCATCGCCACTCCGCCTGCCAGTTCACCTTCGCCTGCGACAATGTCGCCGACGTCGTGCGCGAACCCGACATGTGGGACCGCGCCAAGAAGATTGCCAAAGCGATGCTCGACGGCCAGATCTGGCTGCCGGAAGTCGCCAAGTCGACGCACTACCATGCCTATTATGTGCGCCCGTCCTGGGTCAGCGAAATGACCAAGATGTACCGGTTCGGCGTGCACACCTTCTACCGGCCGAAAGCCTGGGGAGACGGCAGCGATGCGCCGAGCTGGGGAACGCCTGCGCAAACCGCGGCGCTGTCGGCCGAGCTTGTTGAAGAAGCGAAAAGCGAAGCCGAATTGAATCCGAATTCCGTGCGGCGATAGAACGCGCGGGGTGTGACGACCATTGATGTAAACCTCGGCTCACGTATCGATGTCGAGCGCCACATCAAAATTCGGCGCCGAATGCGTCAGCGCGCCCGACGAGACATAATCCACGCCGGTCGCGGCGATTTTTGCAATCGAATCCCGGGTGACGCCGCCGGAGGCTTCCAGCACGACGCGGCCGTTTGCGAGTTTCACCGCTTCGGTCAGCGCGGCGATATCCATATTGTCCAGCAGCACCACGTCGGCGAGACCCGTGTCGAGCACCTCGCGCAGTTGCGCCAGCGTATCGACCTCGATCTCGATTTTGACGAGATGTCCGGCATGGGCGTGGGCGCGCCGCAGCACCGCGGTGATGCCGCCGGCAACCGCGATGTGGTTGTCCTTGATCAGGATGGCGTCGTCGAGCCCGAAGCGGTGATTAAAACCGCCGCCGCAGCGCACCGCATATTTTTCCAGCGCGCGCAGCCCCGGCGTGGTTTTGCGGGTGCAACAGATGCGCATGTTGGTGCCGGCGGTCTGGCGTACATAATCGGAGGTCAAGGTTGCGATGCCGGACAGCCGGCCGACAAAATTCAGCGCGGTGCGCTCGCCCGCCAGCACCGCGCGCGCCGGGCCTGAAATGGTCAGCACATGTGCGCCTTTTGTCACTGCCGCGCCGTCGCGAACATGCGGCCGGATGTTGATATCCGCCGACAGCTTTTGGAATGTCGCGACCGCCAGCGGCAGGCCTGCGATCACGCCCGCCTGCCGCGCCACCATGATGGCACGGGCCGGTGTTGTCTCCGGGATGGTCGCAATCGAGGTGATATCGCCGGCGCGGCCGAGGTCTTCGTCGAGCGCGCGCTGCACGGCGTCATCGATCGCGAGCGGTGACAGGAAGGCCTCAGTGTTGAGTAGCGAAGTTGGCGTGGTCATCGGGCGTCCCTTCAGGCGATCATCGGTTGCGCGATCCGCGCGGGCGCGGGTTCTGAGAGCGACGCGGCAATCTTTCGCACCGCGGCGAGCGTCGTCATGCTGCGATGGGCCAGCGCAGGCTTTTCCGCGGGATGATCAATGCGAAAATGCGCGCCACGGCTTTCGCACCGGGCCCATGCTGACGCTGCAACCAACAGCGCCGTGGTCGCCATGTTGCGCAGCTCGATATTGCCTGTCTCCCGCTCGATCGCGGCGAATGATCGCACGGCTTCCGCTAGCCGCCCGCCATCGCGGATCACGCCGACATGCGAGGCCATCATGGCCCGCAGGTTTTTTTCGGCCGACGCGGACATCGCGCCGTTTTGCCGGTCTACTGAAATCGTGAGTGAGCAGGCAGGCGGCGCAGCAATGGTCTGGCCTTCGATGTCCTCGGCGATGCGGGCGGCATAGACGACCGCCTCGAGCAGCGAATTCGACGCCAGGCGATTGGCGCCGTGCGCGCCGGTACACGACACTTCGCCGCCGGCCCACAATCCCTTCAACGAGGCGCGGCCGTGCTCGTCGACCGCGATGCCGCCCATATGATAATGCGCCGCCGGCGCCACCGGGATCGGCTGCTCTGCGGGATCGATGCCGGCGGCCAGGCAGCTCGCGTGGACGGTCGGGAATTTTTCGGCGAAATGCGCGCCGAGTGCCTTTGTCGCATCGAGGAACGCGCCACGGCCGGCGGCGATTTCGGAAAACACCCCGCGCGCCACGATGTCGCGCGGTGCGAGTTCAGCCAGTCCGTGCCGCGCGAGCATGAAGCGTTCCCCTCTGTCGTTGATCAGGATCGCGCCTTCGCCGCGCAGCGCTTCGGTTGCGAGCGGCGCCGGATCGCGGCCGACCATGATTGCGGTCGGATGGAACTGTACGAACTCCGGATCGGCGATGATTGCGCCCGCCCGCGCGGCGATCGCAAGCCCGAGCCCGCTCGCCTCTGCCGGATTTGTGGTGACGGCATAGAGATGCCCGATGCCGCCGGTCGCCAGCACCACCGCGCGCGAGGCGATGACCACAGGCTCCGCGGTGGTGTCGCTTACCTTACGCAGCTGAAGTCCCGTCATCGCGCCGTCTTCGGTCAGAAGCGCTTCGGCAGCAAGACCTTCGATCACATGGATCGACGGCGTTTTGCGTACCGCGTCGATCAGCGCCGATATGATTGCCTTGCCGGCCATGTCGCCGCGCACATGCACGATGCGCCGCGCCGAATGCGCGGCTTCGCGCCCGACCGCGAGCTTGCCCTCGAGGTCGCGATCGAAGGGGACGCCGTAATGCAGGAGGTCGTCGATGCGCGCGGGCGCTTCGCGCGCGAGGCCAAGTGCTATTCCCGCGTCGACCAGGCCCGCGCCGGCCGCAATCGTATCGGCCGCATGCGCCTCCGCGCTGTCACCTTGCGCCACCGCAGCGGCAATGCCGCCTTGCGCCCATGCTGTCGAGGCGCCCTGGCCAAGCGGTGCGGCGGAAATCACGGTGACCGGACGCGGCGCCAGTTTCAATGCGCAGAACAGCCCGGCGAGGCCGCCGCCGACGATGACGACGTTGTCGTTGTTGCGGGTGAGATTTTCGTAGTCTGACATCGTTTCTTCCTCTCGGTCGTCCCTGCGCAAGCAGGGACCCATACGCCGCGGCTTATCAAAGGGGCGATGGGGTAGTTACCTTTGCAACAATTGATGCCGGTGATTATGGGTCCCTGCGTTCGCAGGGACGACGGTTAGTTCTTCAGATTGATCATCCGCTCCACAGAACGCCGCGCCTTCTCGGCGATCGCAGGATCGATCGTGACTTCCTCGCGCAGGGTGACAAGACTGTCCAAAATCTTAGGCAGCGTGATCCGCTTCATGTGCGGGCACAAATTGCACGGCCGCACGATCTCGACGTCGGGAAGCTCGGCCATGACATTGTCGGCCATCGAGCATTCGGTGATCATCACCACGCGCTTGGGATGCTTGTTGCGCACCCAGTTGATCATGTGCGCGGTCGAGCCGGTGAAATCCGCCTCCGCCAGCACGTCGGGCGGGCATTCCGGATGGGCGATGATCTGGACCGAGGGATCGGCTTCGCGAAAACTCCGCAGCTCTTCGCCGGTAAAACGCTCATGCACTTCGCAGGCGCCCTTCCAGGCGATGATCTTCACGTCGGTCTGCGACGCCACATATTTCGCCAGATATTGGTCGGGGAGGAAAATCACCGTCGGCGCGTGGAGGCTTTCGACCACTTGCACCGCATTGGACGAGGTGCAGCAGATGTCGACCTCCGCCTTTACGTCGGCTGAGGTGTTGACATAGGCGACGACGGGAACGCCGGGAAAGCGCTCGCGCAAAAGCCGAACATCGGCTCCCGTGATGCTCGAGGCCAGCGAACAGCCGGCGCGAGAATCCGGGATCAGCACCGTCTTCTGCGGGTTCAGGAGTTTTGACGTCTCCGCCATGAAGTGCACGCCGCACTGCACGATGATGTCGGCTTTGACTTTTGTCGCTTCGATCGCGAGCTGCAGCGAGTCGCCGCCGATGTCGGCGACGCAGTGGAAAACCTCCGGCGTCTGATAATTATGCGCCAGGATCACCGCATTGCGGGTCTTTTTCAGCTCGTTGATTGCCTTGATAACCGGCGCCATCAGCGGCCACTCGACCGGCGTGACGACATTCTTTACCCGCTCGTAAAGATGCGCGGTGGCGGCCCTGACCTCGGGCGTCCATTCCAGCGACGGCATCGGCAGCGCGGTTGCGCGCTTCGGCGAGCCGACTTGATTGGGCGTGTGCGCCGCGGGCTTGCCTGCGAAATCTTCGGGACCATAGATTCCTGCGATCGGCATGGTGGCCTCCCTTGGAAGCTATATATACTCAGTTTGAGTATATATAGGGTTTGAGAAATCCGGCCTTAAAAGGCCGGCGCTTCGACTTATCCTCATATAGAGCAAATCAAATGTAGCATGCCCTCGAAGGCTCCGCCAGATGTCCGAGCGGTCAAATCCGCGTGCTTACCCGCTCTGATTTGCATCGCTGCATTGCAGGAGCATTTTTCGCGAAGCGGACGATTGGGATTTGCATGCAAATGCATTAATCCCTGCAACGTAGCCGGCCGGCCTTTTCCAATCCGGCCAGGCATTGGGGAATTTGCATGAGCGCAACTACGGGAGAGCTTCGTCAGGCCGCCGGCGCTTGGCGCACGCCGCTGGTGGTCATCGTGTGCGGCAGCCTGATCGCCATGCTGACATTCGGGCCGCGTTCGACCTTCGGGTTCTTCATGCAGCCGATGAGCCATGAATTCGGCTGGGGCCGCGGCGTGTTCGCGCTCGCGCTCGCCGTGCAGAATCTGCTGTGGGGGATCGGCCAGCCATTTGCCGGCGCGATCGCCGACCGCTTTGGCACCGTGCGCGTGATCTCCATCGGCGCGGTGATGTATGCCCTCGGCCTGATCATCATGCGATACGGCTCGACGCCTGTCTCGGTCGAACTCGGCGCCGGGCTTTTGATCGGCTTCGGTCTCTCCGGGTGTTCGTTCAACCTGGTGCTGTCGGCGTTCGGCAAGCTGGTGCCGGTGGACTGGCGCGGCGTCGCGCTCGGGGCGGGGACCGCGGCTGGATCGTTCGGACAATTCCTGTTCGCGCCGGTTGGTGTCGCGCTGATCGACAATTTCGGCTGGCAGCCGGCCCTGACGGTGTTTGCCGCGTTGATGCTGCTGGTGGTGCCGCTGTCACTGGCGCTGGCGACGCCGAGCGTAGCGCCGGGCGAGGTGCCCGCCGCGCAGCAGCAGTCGTTCAAGCAGGCCCTGGCGGAAGCGTTTGGCCACCGCTCCTACGTGCTGCTCGTGCTCGGCTTCTTCACCTGCGGCTTTCAGCTCGCTTTCATCACCGTGCATCTTCCGGCCTATCTGGTCGATCGCGGCGCCTCGGCTCAGACCGGCGGCTGGGTGATCGCCACCATCGGCCTGTTCAACATCATAGGCTCGCTCAGCGTCGGCTGGCTGCAGAGCAGGTTGCCGAAGCGCTACATCCTTTCGACAATCTATTTCACCCGCGCGATGGCGACGGTGGCCTTCATCTCGTTTCCAATCACGACCTTCTCCGCGATCGCATTCGGCGTCGTCTCTGGCCTGACCTGGCTCTCGACGGTGCCGCCGACATCGAGCCTGGTGGCGCTGATGTTCGGGACGCGCTGGCTTGCGACGCTTTATGGATTTGCGTTCTTCAGCCATCAGGTCGGCGGCTTCCTCGGCGTCTTGCTCGGCGGCATCGTGTTCGAGAACTTCGGCTCGTACATGCCGATCTGGTGGCTTTCGGTGCTGTTCGGCGTGCTGTCGGCGCTGATCAACCTGCCGATCGTCGAGGCGCCGGTGGCGCGCCCGGTTGCGCAAGCGGCCTGATCCTCTTCATTTGAGCGTGATCTTTTCGGAAAACCGGTTTCCACTTTTCCGGATCATGCTCTAAACATCCGGGCCGAAGAAGGCGGGAGGCCATGTTGGGTACATTCAAGGCGATCAGGATCGACAAGGCGGACAAGGGAACCACCGCCGCGCTCACCCAATTCGACGAAGCCGACTTGATGGAGGGCGACGTCACGGTGCGGGTCGAATGGTCGACGCTGAACTACAAGGATGGCCTTGCCGTCACCGGCAAGGCGCCGGTGGTGCGGCGATTTCCGATGATTGCCGGCGTCGATTTGGCCGGCACCGTCGAGCAATCCACCCATCCCCTGTGGAAGTTCGGCGACAAGGTGATTTGCAACGGCTGGGGCCTGGGCGAGACCCATCTCGGCGCCTACGCCGAGAAGGCCCGCGTCAAGGGCGATTGGCTGGTGCGCCTGCCGGAGGGGATATCGACCCGCGACGCGATGGCGATCGGCACCGCCGGCTACACCGCGATGCTCGCGGTGCTGGGGCTGGAAAAGCATGGCGTGATGCCCAAAAGCGGTCCGGTGGTCGTCACCGGCGCCGCCGGCGGGGTCGGCTCGGTCGCTTTGGCGGTGCTTTCAAAACTCGGTTACCACGCCATTGCTTCAACCGGCCGGATGTCGGAAGCGCCCTACCTCAAGAGCCTTGGTGCAACTGAGGTGATCGACCGCAACGAGCTGTCCGGGCCTGCCAAGCCGCTGGCAAAAGAGCGCTGGGCGGGGGGCATCGACAGCGTCGGTTCGACCACGCTGGCCAATGTCCTCTCGATGACGAAATACGCCGGCGCGGTTGCCGCCTGCGGGCTTGCCGCCGGCATGGACCTGCCTTCCTCAGTGGCGCCGTTTATTTTACGCGGCGTGTGTCTTCTCGGCATCGATTCGGTGATGTGTCCGATCGAGCTCCGAAAAGTCGCCTGGCAACGCCTCGCCAGCGACCTGGATCAGGCAAAACTTACTGAAATCACTCATGAAATCGGCCTAGACCAGGTCATCGACGCCGGCGCCAAAATCCTCGCCGGACAAGTCCGGGGTCGGATCGTGGTAAAAATTCTCTGATCTTGTTCAGACTTTACCAACCAAGCTGCTCCAATGTTGCCACGGTTGGTATGGTAAGCAGCGGGTAAAGACATCCAGGCGTTGCCCGCGCTCTAGTAAAAGTCGGAGTTTTCGCATGTTTGCGCGTTTCGTGTTGGGGGCCGTTGCGGCCGGGGCTGTGGCCGTGCCCGCGCTGGCCGGACAGATGAATGCCGAAGAGGCGCGCAAGTTTGTAGCCGGCAAGGTATTCGCGTTTACCTGTTTCGATGGCACCCGCGGCGCAGGACGGGTTCTCGACGACATGGGCGCCACGGGCGCGGTGCAATTCTCGGGTTCCGGACCCATTCGTCACCTCCGGCTGCCCGGCAATACGCTGCAGATTCGCGGTCAGGCGGTTTGCGCCTCGCTCAAGGGAATACCGTTCGAGCCGTGCTTCAACCTCGACAAGAAAGACGAGCGCTCTTTCCGCGGTTCGGTCTCGGGCATGGGCTTTGCCTATTGCGATTTCCACCATCAGGGCGCGGCACAGATGCTGATGGCGCGCGCGGTGGCGCATCCGCGTTCGCTGCACCCGCCGGAGCACACCGGATCGGTGGAAGTGTCGGCGCGCGTCGAGACTCCGCCGGTCGAGGCGGCAAGAATTGAGCCGGTAAAATCCGACACCCGACCGGAGGCCGCAAAATCCGAAGGCGCTCCGGAGCTGCGCCGCTCGACCGATTGATCGCCGGCCCATGCGGCCCGGGCATGCGTACCTCAGCGTCACGCCGTAGTCTTACGGGTCGATAGTTTCACTACATGGTAGCGACTTGCGTCCAGATTGCTCGAGGATCGGGGCGGCCGGACACATGGGTTCAAGGATGTCGCTATATTTTTTCCGGATTAGCAGTGGTCGCCATTCCGGCGCTTCCGAACAGGGAGCTGAATACGAAAGCCGCGAAGCCGCCTGGGCCGAGATGACCAAGGTCTGCGCCGACCTCCTTGGCGGCATTTCGCGCAGCCTCAAAGAAAATGCCGAATGGCAGATGGAAATGCTGGACGAGGCCAAAAAGCCCGTCTTCCGAATCCGCCTTGTGGCGGAGACGCCGGGTTAGACTGGCGCGTTGCGCCCGCGCGGCGGTACGCGCTGCCTGATTCAGCCGACCGTGAATAACGCCTTGCCGCGGTTTTTCGAGGCCATGGCGACCGCCTCGGCGATGTCAGCGAAACGGTAGGTGCCGGCAATCGGGGCGTGGATCGCACCCGAGGCGACCAGCGGCGTAACCTGATCATACATCGCGGTGATCTCCTCCGGCTTGGCGCGGTCGAACCAGTTGGCCAGCCAGAATCCGCGCATCGAAACGTCGTGGTAGATGAGTTGCGTTGGCGGCACGACCGGTGGCTTGCCGCTGATCATGCTGTAGAACACGTGCACGCCCCTGGCGGTGAGACAGCTCAGAAGATGGCTTGTCGAGGTGTCGCCTACGCCATCTATCGCCAGCGCAATCGGTGCTCCGCCGGTCTCGGCCGCAACCCGCTTGGCAAGGTCCGGTCCATCGAGAAGAACGACATCGCCGCCGATCGCCCTGAGTTCGGGGACGATTTCGTCGCGCCGCACGACATTGACGGTCTTCAGGCCAAGCGATTTCGCGATCGGTATCAGCGCCCGCCCAACCCCGGAATTGGCGCTGTTCTGGATCACCCAGGATCCCGATGGCAAGCTGACAAAATCGGTCAGCATCAGGTATGCGGTTGGCGGATTGATGCCGACCATGGCGAGTTGATGGACGTCGCCTTTGGGCAGCGGCCGAAGCCGGCCAGCGTCCGCCTTGATGCGCTCCGCCCAGGCAGGCGCCGGATAGGGTACCAGCGTGCGGTCGCCCTGTTTCAAGTGCGTGACGCCGCTCCCGACGGCGATGACGCGGCCAACGCCTTCGGTTCCCATCACGCTCGGCAGTTTTGGGCGATAGCCATAGTGGCCCGAGATCATCAGGAGATCGCTCATATTGATCGGCGAGGCTTCGAGCGCGATGATGACCTCGCCCTTTGTCGGAGCACCGACGTCGGGGATCTCGACTACCTTCAGGACCTCGGCTGGATTTCCGAACGCTTCAATCTGGATCGCTTGCATGATTGCCAACTCCAGGGTTATGTACTACACAGTATATAACCATGGATCTCGCGTCAAGCAAGTAGCCTGATCGCCTGATTTAATGTGGCGCGGACCCGGGTCGCGTCCGGTGCATCCTTCGCCAGCACCATCAGCCCCAGATAGATCGCCATGATCGCGCGGGCGGCGTCATCCGGGTCGAAGCTGTCGGAAAATTGCGCGCGGTCGGCGCCAAGCCGGCTGCTGAGCAATTGCTCGAGTTTGCGGTTGAAGCGTTCGACCCGCTTGCGGATCTCTTTCTGATCCGCAGCGCCATCGGCCGCGGTATTGATCGAAAGGCAACCGCGGCTTCCCTTGATGCCCGAGCAGAACGGGACAAAACCCTTGAGCCAGCGCTCGATCGCGTCACGCGCCGACGGTCCTTCCTTGAGGATGCGCTCGGCGCTCTCGACAATGCGAGCGTGATAGCGGTCCAGCACTTTCAGGAACAGCGCATTCTTGTCGCCGAATGCCGCATAGAGGCTCGGCTTGTTGAGGCCGGTGGCCGCGGTGATGTCGTCGAGCGATGTGTTGTGGAATCCTTTTTGCCAGAATACATCGCGCGCGAGGTCCAGTGCCTCGTCGGGATCAAAATTGCGCGGTCTTGCCATCAGACGTATCTACGCGCTGGCGGCGAAATCGCAAAGAGCGGCGATCGGGCTTCCCGCAAATTGCATTAAGGAGCGGCCTGAACCGTCGCGCCGCCTGGCGGTGGCGTTGCCTGCCGCCGGAACAGGATGCGCTGGTATAGCCAGCCGATCGCCACCAGCACCAGGCCCAGGCACATGAACGACAGCGCACGATAGACGCCTGTCAGTGTCGACATGTCGATCAGGAACGCTTTAAGGATCGTCAGCGCGATCACGGCGGCCGAGGCAAGCCGGGCGCGCTGCGAATTGAAGACGATGCCGATACCGAGCAGCGCGACGCCGAACACCAGCCACGCAATCGAATAGGTGTATTGCTCGGCGCCGCCGGTGGCGCCGCTGGTCAGGACCGGGCCGTGATAGAGCCTGCGGATTTCAAACGTCACATAGGTAAGCGCGAGGATCAGCGCGCCGGCCGCGATGGTGTTGCCGTAGCTCGGCGGGCGCCGGCCTGCCACCGCATAGGACAACAGCAATGCCAGGACCGCAGGGACGGCGTAGGCGAGCAGCAGGACGTTGACAAAGACGCCGCCGACATTGGTCGGCCAGAATATCGGCGTCTCCAGCAACATCAAACCGAACACCGTGACAAGTCCGGCATATACCGTGAGCAGCGCCGCGCCCACGTTGTGGATAATGCTGCCGGTGCGGATACGCAGCCGCTCCAGTCCGATCGCCATCGCGAGCGCGACGCACACTTGCAGCGCGAGCTCGGTGAGCGACGCGTTGACGCGGTACACGTCGCCGCCGTTCACGGCATGGCGAATTTCCAGGAACGCCAGCAGCACCGTGAACAGGATCGCCGCCGATTCCACCGTGCGCAGCGGCGCGTCGTCGCCGCGTCGGCGCAGGAAATAGCTTGCGGTCCAGAACGATGCCGCCGGAATGCCATAGCCCCACAACAGCCAGTTGAAGATCGGCGTGGTGCCGACGGCGTCGCCGGCGATGCGCGGCTCGTAGCCGATGCGAGCGACCACGATCCCGGCGAGAATGGCAGCGAGCGAGCGCAGGAACGGGATCGGGCGCTGCATCGAAATCCAGGCCGTGCCCATCGACATCAGCGCCAGCGCGATCGTGAGCCAGCCTTTTTCGAGCGCAAAGGTCAGTGCCAGCGCCAGCGCGCCGAGCGTGCCGGTTGCGAATAGCGCGATCGAAATCGGCAGGCCCGGGCGATTGTCGCGCCTTGAGAGAATTTCGGTTACCGCGCCAAAGGCTGCAGCGAGCACGACCGCCAGGATCGCAAACGGGATCGAGCGATCGAGATGGGCGATGCGGGCATAGAGCGCGATCAACAGCGCCAAGGGCGTGAACACGCCCGCGCCCGACCATACCACGGGAATAATGGCAGTGATTGACCGGCCCTGCGCCAAAAATCCCGCAATGCCAAACCCTGCCGCGAAGATCGCGGCCGTGGTCAGATGCAGCGACACCGAGCCATCGGTGGCGACAGGACCGATGCCGGGAAGCGGTCCACCCGGCAGCACCAGCATGTCCGGATTGGCGCGGACCGCCCATTCGGCGAACACGACAAAGACGAGCGCAGCCGCGGCGGCGATCGCCCCGGTCGCGGCCGGCGCGCGCCAGGCCACGACCAATGTGGCGGCGACCAGCGCCGCGAAGGCGACAATGGCGGTATCGGCATGCGAACTCGCGAGCACGATCATGGTCGCGCCCAACAGATAGGCCGCGAGCGAGCCGGATGAGATCGGCTCGATCTGGCCTTCCTCCGCCGGCGGGCCGAACATCAGTCCGCATACCACCAGCAGCGACGCGAGGACGAACCCGGCGATCACATGGAAGGCGTGCGGCCCGACCATCGTTGGGCCGCATTGCAAGCACGGAAACGTCCACAGCAGGGCCAGCGCGATGGTGGTGACCGCGAGCCAGCGCCACAGCCTGATCCGCGCCAGCCCAAAGGCCGCCACGGTGACGATGGCGAGATAGACATAGAGCGCCCAGAAGTCGGGCTTTTGCGACGAGACCAGAACGGGCGTTGTGAAGGCGGCGGCGATGCCGAGCCCGGCCAGCGCCGGCCCGTGCAACAGGGCCGCGGCGAGCGTGCCGAGCGCGACCATGCCTAAGAGGATGAACGCCGTTGCGGGCGCGAGAAAATCGTACAGCGCGTAGGCGGCGTAAACGGTGGCAAACGCCACCGCGGTGCCGGCGGCGGTGAGAATGGCCGGGATATTGGCGATCGGCAGCGCTTCGATTTCGGAGATGCTTTCCTTGCGGCGCATCCATTCGCCCGCGGCGAGCAGCGCCAGCGCGAACACGCCGCCGAGCAGCGTACGCACGCCGGGGCCGAGCAATCCGGCGTCGATGGAGTAGCGCACCATGAAGAAGCCGCCCAGCGCCAGCGTCAACCCGCCGACCCAGACCACCCAGCGGGTGCCGATGCGCTCCTCGAAGCCGGGACCGGTCTCGGATGCCGCCGCCGGAATCTCCGGTATCGGCGGCGGCGGTGCCGGTTGAACCCGCGACGCGATTGGCTCGGATGTTTCGATGCGGGCCTCGGGCGCGGCTGACGGCGCGATCGGCGTTTCGTGCGCGGGGAGCGGCGGCGGCGCGGGCCTTGCCGCGGCCGACGAGGGTGCCAAGGCCTCGATCTGATCGAGCCGTGCGCGCAGTGCGCTCGCCTGGTTGAGTGCCTTGCGCGCGAACAGGAACGCGACCACGGCAATCGCGAACGAGAAGAAGTCCATGACCGTATAGAAGTCGGACGGCAAATCGAACATCAAGCTTCCCCCCGGCGGTGGGCCCCGGCGTCGGGGCTTGTCGCGTTAATCTTTCAGCGCCGCCCGCGAACGCGCAGGCCCGGCGCCGGCCGCTCCTGCAGCACCTCGCGACGGAAGCGAAACAGCGCGGCGGGCCGTCCACCTGTCTGTGTCGACATCACGCCGGTTGGTTCGACCAGTGCGCCGGCTTCGACCAGCCGGCGGAAATTCTGCTTGTGCAGATGCCGTCCCGAGATCGCCTCCACCGTGTGTTGCAGTTCAGTAAGTGTGAACTCGCCCGGCAAAAGTTCAAATACCACCGGGCGGTATTTCAGTTTGGCGCGCAACCGCCCCATCGCGGTGGCGAGAATCCGGCGGTGGTCGAACCGCATCGAGACGCCGAGCGGGGGCAGCGTCTTGCGCGCCAGCGCCGCCGGGCGTCCGTCGCGGCGCGCTTCCTCGACCAGGCCTGCCTCGTACAACAGCTCGTAGCGATCGAGCACGCGCTCCTCGTCCCGGTGCGCGCCTTCGGTGCCGAAATAGAGCCGGACGCGATCCTTGCGGCCGAGCGCGCGGGTCTCCGGTTGTTCGCTCTCGCCGGCCCAGCGCGTGAGTTCGGGAAGGATGTCGCGCGCGATGATCGCGGGTCGTTCTTCCCGCCAGTCTTCCCATGGGAAGAAGCGATACCAGGGCTCAAAAGTCGCGCCCGGCGCGGGCGCGGCATTGTCGGCGGCACGCGTCAGCGCAAGATAGCCGATCGAGGCCACATGGGTGTCGCCGGCCTCGGTGTGACGGCCGCGATCGCCGAACGTATAGAGCTGCTCGACATAGCCGAGCCGCAATCCCGCCTGCTGCTCCACCCAGGCGCGCAGGCCGATCTCGAAGGTGCGGTGCGAAACTGCATCGAACGGGCCGAACGGCAGGCGAGCGAGCTTGTCGCCTTCGCTTGGAGATGCGGTCAGGATCAGCGGCTCGTTGCCCTCGATCGCGACGATGGCGGCGGTCAGGCCGATCTCGATCGGAGTCAGGAGCTTTGCGCTCATCTGGCGACGGCTGCTGGCATCAGTCGAGATCGATGCGGAACGGCCGGCCCTCGACCAGCATGCTGCCCGGGCCCATTTCATCGAGCGCGCGCAGCATGCGCCCCTCGCGCCCCAGCGCCTTGTCTGCGAGGCTGACGATCAGCCGGTTCGGCTGCGCGATCGGCGAGGCGGCACGAATTTGCCGCGCGATCGAAATCTCGTCGCGTTGCGGATTGAGCGCGCAGACCGCGGCAAAGGCGCTCGCGGTGGAGCGGCTGATGCCGGCATAGCAATGCACGACCAGCGGCGCGCTGCGGTCCCAGCCGCGCACGAAGTTCAACACCTGCTCGATATGGGAATGCGACGGCGCGACAAAGCCGGCGGTCTCCTCGGTGATGTCGTCCATCTGAACCTTCAGATGGTTTTCCGGGAGTACCGATTGCGGGCGCTGCACCTGATCGACATTGGCCATCACGGTGAGGATGTGGCTGGCGCCGGTCAACTTGACGGTGTCGGGAAGGGCGGCAAGCGAGCAAACGTGAATCATGGCGTTCCTTTTTCGTACCGATTATAGGCCTGCGCGCGGGGCGGTCAAAGCAGCTTCGGCCATTGCGTTCAAACGTGCAGCGCGTTGAACCGCGCCAAAAACCGCTTCTCGGCCTTGGCCGCGGTCCAGGGTGCCAAATAATCCTGCCGGGTCGCTTCGGGTAGGCCGGGATCGCGGCCGAACAGGCGCCTGGCCTCGGCCTCCGCAAAGCCCGCAAGTTCCGTCGCTTCCAGATAGGCCGCGCCTTTGTCCGCTTCCTTGATCTGCCGCTCGATCTCAGGCGAAAGCACCGGCGGCAATCCGAAGCGGATATGGATCGCCGACAACAGCCGCTTTTCCACCGCCTTGTAGTCGCCGCCCAGCACCGCCTTGAACGGCGAAATCATATCGCCGATGACATATTCCGGCGCGTCATGCAGCAGCGCGGCGAGACGGCAGCGGACATCGACGCGCGGCGTCTGCTGGCGCATCACGGCTTCGACCAACAGCGTATGCTGCGCCACCGAAAAAATATGCGTGCCGCTGGTCTGGCCGTTCCAGCGCGCGACCCGGGCGAGCCCATGGGCGATGTCGGCGATTTCGATATCGAGCGGCGAGGGGTCCAGCAGATCGAGCCGGCGTCCGGACAACATCCGCTGCCAGACGCGGGTGGTGGTTGCGGTTTCGGAAAATCGTCGCGCCGTCATTTGGCGTTGAGGCGGGGGCTGCGGAGCTTCTTGGTGCAGGCCTCGTGGCAAAAGCAGCTGACCAGATGGTCGTTGACCATGCCGGTCGCCTGCATGAAGGCGTAGACGATGGTCGGACCGACGAATTTGAAGCCGCGGCCAGCGAGCTCCTTTGAAATCCTGATCGACAGCGGCGTCGATGCCGGTACGCTGGCGGTGGTCTTGAATTGATTGACCTTCGGCTTGCCGTCGACGAAATCCCACAAATATTTCGAAAAGCCGGGGCCGTCTTCCATGATCTTGAGATATGATTTCGCACTGGCGACCGTGCCCTCGATCTTGGCGCGGTTGCGGACGATGCCGGCGTCGTTCATCAGCGCGTGAACTTTCTTCGCATTGTAGCGCGCGATCTTCTCGGGCTGGAAATCGTCGAAGGCTTTGCGAAAATTTTCGCGCTTGCGCAGGATCGTGATCCACGACAGCCCGGCCTGGAAACCGTCGAGGATGAGCTTTTCATACAGCGCGCGGTCGTCATATTCCGGCACGCCCCACTCGGTGTCGTGATAGGCCATGTAAAACGGGTCTTCACCCGGCCACGGACACCGCGTCAGTCCATCTTCATGCAGGCGCGCCGACCGGCTCATGCGACGGTCTGCTTCGGTGCGGTCGAGAGCTGATCCGGCTCGAGGCGGATTGCGATGCCGCCGGCCGTCAGCGGCAGGCCGGCCGTAAGCGCATCGGCGGCGCGGTCGACCCTGATCAGCGCGAGACCCGCCTCGCCTGCGGTCGAGCCCATAGTGCCGACCGATTTGTCGCCGGCGAGGATGACGGCGCCGGGTTCCGGCGCCGGGCCATCGACCATGACGCGAACGGTTCGCGTGCGCGCGGTGCCGCGGTGCTGCATTCGCGACACGACCTCTTGTCCGACATAGCAGCCCTTGTCGAAATCGACGCCATGCAGCCGGTCCATGTTGGTTTCGTGCGGGAACGCGTCGCCATACATGAAGTCGAGGCCGCCGCGCGGAGCCACGGATGCGATGCGGTGGGCGTCATAGGCGGTGGCGTCAACGAAATCGGCGCCGATCAGGTCGGCAACCTTTTGCGCGAGTTCGGACGGAATCAGGATCCGCCAGCCGAGCGCGTCGTTGCGCGGATCGGCGAAAGTCAGATCGGGTTTGACCACCGGATTGCCATCCCACGCGGCGAGCACGCCGAGATTGTCGGACAGATTCTCGATCCCGACCTTGGCGCGGAGCTTGTAGAAACCGAGCTTGTCGGTGAGCGCCTGCGCCAGCGCGCGCGGGCAGTCGATCAGAAAGCCGCCGCCATGGCCGGCCGGCGCCTCGGTGATCAGGAAATCCACAATTATCTTGCCCTGCGGCGTCAGCAGCGCCCCAAACCGCCCGAGATGAGGGCGAAGCAGCGCAACATCCGTGGTGACGAGGCCGTTGAGAAAGTCGCGGGCGCCGTCACCGCTGACCTTGACCACGCCCCGGTCGGGAAGAAACGCCGCTTTCATGCAAAAATCTCTTGTGACATGTTGCTGCGGAACGTATGCCGCCAAGTCACAAACGACAAGGCCCGCGCATGCCCCTCGGCCTCGGGCACGAGCGGCAACTGAACATGAGGAATGATGAGCCAGAGCTTCGATCTGATTCTAAAGTCCGGCACCGTCGTCAATCAGGATGGCGAGGGCGTTCGCGACGTCGCCGTCAATGGCGGCCGCATCGCCGCGATCGGCTCCCTTGGCCAGGCCTCGGCCGCCGAGGTGATCGACTGCAGGGGGCTGCATATCCTGCCCGGTGTGATCGACACGCAGGTGCATTTTCGCGAACCGGGCCTGACGCAGAAGGAGGATCTCGAAACCGGTTCGCGCAGCGCCGTGATGGGCGGCGTGACAGGGGTGTTCGAAATGCCGAACACCGATCCCCTGACCGTCACCGAACAGACTTTTGCCGACAAGGTAGAACGCGGCCATCACCGCATGCATTGCGATTTTGCCTTCTTCATCGGCGGTACCCGCGACAATGTGGCGGATTTGCCGGAGCTCGAACGCGCGCCGGGTTGCGCGGGTGTGAAAGTATTTGTCGGCTCCTCGACCGGCGCGCTGCTGGTCGAGGACGACGAAAGCCTGCGCCGGATTTTCAAGGTGATCCGGCGGCGTGCGGCGTTCCATGCCGAGGACGAATACCGCCTCAACGAGCGCAAGCATCTGCGCATCGAGGGCGATCCGCGCTCGCACCCGGTATGGCGCGACGAGACCACGGCACTGATGGCGACGCAACGGCTGGTCAGGCTCGCCCGTGAAGCCGGAAAGCGGATTCATGTGCTGCACATCACGACCAGGCAGGAGATCGAGTTCCTGCGCGACCACAAGGATGTCGCCTCCTGCGAGGCGACGCCGCATCACCTGACGCTTGTCGCGCCCGAATGCTATGAGCGGCTCGGCACCCGCGCGCAGATGAATCCGCCGGTGCGCTCAGCCGATCACCGCGAGGGCATCTGGAACGGCATCGCGCAAGGGATCATCGACGTGCTCGGCTCCGATCACGCGCCGCATACGCTGGAAGAAAAAGCAAAAACCTATCCAGCCTCGCCGTCGGGCATGACCGGGGTGCAGACGCTGGTGCCCTTGATGCTCGACCACGTCAGCGCCGGGCGATTGTCATTGGCAAGATTTGTCGATCTCACCAGCGCCGGTCCGGCGCGGCTCTACAACATCGCCTGCAAGGGCCGGATCGCCGCCGGCTATGACGCGGATTTTACGGTGGTCGATCTCAAGCGCAGCGAGACCATCACCAATCAATGGGTCGCCTCGCGCGCGGGCTGGACGCCCTATGACGGCATGCGCGTCACCGGCTGGCCGGTCGGCACGTTTGTCAGAGGCCGCCGCGTGATGTGGCAGGGCGAACTCGTGACGCCGTCGGGCGGGGAGCCGGTGCGGTTTCTGGAGACGTTGAAGGTCTGACGTCAGGCAACACTGTCATCGCCCGACTTGATCGGGCGACCCAGTATTCCAGAGACGGCAGTGATAAATTGATAAGCCGCGGCGTACTGGGTCACCCGCTTTCGCGGGTGACGACAACCGCGGCTTCTACTGCCTCGCCAGCGTCGTCGAAAACTCGCCGTTGCGGACGCGCAGCGGCAGCCCTTCCACGAACTTCGCCACCGCGTCCTCGCCGTAGGTCGCGACCAGTTCGGCGAAGGCGGCGAACAGGCTGGCCTGCGCCAGGCAGTCGCCGTCGACGCCGTCGTGCCGCGCCTCTGCCCAGGCCTCGTTGAGATAGCTCAGCGCCGCCTGTTTCTGCTCGTGATCGGGCAGCGGGTCGCGGGCGATGGTGAAGGACGCTGGACGGCTCATGAAACTCAACAGGGCTTTGCGCGGGTCCAGGGCGGACGCGTCGAATGCGCAAGGTTTAGCATGAGTTAACGAGCCGCCTAGACCAGTTCTTTAGGAAGGGTTAACGGCACCAAATAAGATCGGGCCTTGGTCGGCCCGAATCTGCCGCTTAGTTTGCGTAGCGGGCCGTCAGATCCCGCGAAATCTTCGAGCCTTCCTCGATGTAGCGGCGGATGGCGACGGTGGCCGCGGGGGTGCAGGTCCGGTAGGTCTGCTGAAAGCCGTTATAGCCGCGATTGAAGCCCGCGATCATGCGGGCACGGCGGTCGCCCGAGGGGGTTTCGGCATCGATCAGCGCCTGCATTTCGTTGCGCCATTTTGGACCCTCATTGGTGCCGCAGATGCCCCTCAGGTAATGCAGGGTGCCGAGGATCTCGGCCAGCCGCTGCAGGTCGCCGTCGAACGGCGCTGCCGCATCCTCGGCCCGCGCGGGGCCAGAAATGCACAGCGAAATGAGGATCAGAGCGGCCAGAAAATGCTTTGACATGAATGGGTCCGGGACGGCCGTGATATGCCTTTTCGAGGCGCTGGAAGCAAGGCGCAGAGAAAATATCGGTCAGGCCGGCAACAGCCGTCGCGCCGCCGCAATGACCTCGTCAAGCCCATCGGTAAGCTTGAGATCGCCGATCGCGTCCGGCGCAAGCCACCTGAAATCGTCGAGTTCCTCGTTCAGGACGACCTCGCCCGCGATCCAGCGTGCCGCGAACGACATGATCAGATAATGCCCGGCGCGAGAGGTTCCCGGCAGCACCTCGCGCCAGCCGGCGAGGCCGGCAATCTCGATTTTCAGCGCGGTCTCCTCAGTGACCTCGCGATTGAGCGCCTCATGCAGGGTTTCGCCGAATTCAACCCGCCCGCCCGGCAGCGAATAGAATCCGTCGGCCGGCGACCGCGCGCGCCGCACCAGCAGGATCTTGTCGTCGCGAAAGATCGCCGCGCTGACGGCAAGCTGGGGGTGTGTCGGCTGGAGCGGGGACGCCACGGCGGCTCATTGCGCCATGATGGAGTCGACGTCGGCTTCCCTGCCGCCATTGATGATGCCGCCGGCCAGCGCGACCAGCGGCTTGACCCAGCCGGTAGCCTGCTCGGCGAGGGTCGCGCGCGTCTTGTCCTGCTGGGCCTCGCGCATCGCGGTGCCGACTGCCACAAGGATCGAGGTCATGGCGCTGGTGATATTCTCGAACTCGACGCGAATCGTCTTGTCGGCCGCCTCGTAAGCCTCGATTGCGAGGTCGCGCGCCTTGAAATTCGACGCCATGAAATGTTCGCGATAGGACAGCGGCTGCCAGCCCAGGAAATCCTCGGCGCATTCGGGCATGTCCGGAACCATCTCGAGCAGCATGATGGCTTCATTGAAATGGTTCAGATAGTCGGTGGCAAGGCCGGTGCGCGGATTGATATTGGCGGCCTTCAATTGGGCGGCACGCGCGTCGTCGATGCGGCCAACCTTGCCAGGTGCCGGGGAAACGGTCGGCGCGGTTCTGGCGGCCGTGGATGTCATCTTCCGCACTCTTGACGGTCGGGGTTAAAAGGTACTGAACGGATGCCTATCTGGACAACAGAATGTGTGGACGCTTCGTCATCACGTCACCGCCTGAGGCCGTGCGGCAATTTTTTGGCTATTTCGAGCAGCCTAATTTCCCGCCGCGGCATAATATTGCGCCGACGCAACCGATACCCGTGGTCATCGTCGAGAATGGTATCAGGCATTTCCGTTTGATGCGCTGGGGCCTGATACCCGCCTGGGTAGCAGACCCGCGTAAATTCACGTTGCTGATCAATGCGCGCAGCGAGACGGTTTTGGAAAAACCGGCCTTCAAGAATGCGATCAAGCGGCGGCGCTGTCTTGTTCCGGCGGACGGCTATTATGAATGGCAGGCTTCCGGCGGGCGCAAGCAGCCTTATTTCATCCATCGCCGGGATGGAACTTTGATGGGCCTTGCGGCGTTCGCCGAAACCTGGATCGGCCCCAACGGCGAGGAACTCGATACGGTCGCGATCGTCACCGCGCCCGCGAGCGCCGAGCTTTCGGTGCTGCATCACCGCGTGCCGGTAACGATCGCGCCCGGCGATTTCGACCTTTGGCTCGATTGCCGCGCCGACGACGCGGAGGCGGTCATGGCGCTGCTGGCCCCGCCCGGCAAGAGCGAATTCGTCTGGCATGAAGTGTCCAAGAGGGTCAACCACGCCGCGAATGACGACGCGCAACTGATCCTGCCGATGACAGCGGACGAGCGCGCGGCGGAAGAACCGAAGCCTGCAAGGAAAGCCGCGCGCAGGCCTGCGCCGCAGGCGTCGGAGGATGACGGGCAAGGAAGCCTGTTCTAGCCATGGGATTCTCAAGGATGGGTTGAGCCAACGGGCTACTGACGTTTAGCTACAATTTCGCGATCTCGCGGCCTCATATGCCCGAGGTTTGCCAGAAATTTCCTCACCCCTCCGGTCAGAGGGCGCAGGGAACACCGGGTGCGCGCTGCACCCGCGGTCTCGTGTGCAACAGTGCACAAAACAAACGCACACGAGCATACAGGTTCAGCGGAGGCAATCCGGCATTCCCTGCGCAATGGTTTTAACGGCTTATTTCGTGCTCTCCCCGGCGACCGGGCTTTCTTGCCACCGTCGCCCCTGAGAAGCCAGGCTTCCCAAGAACTTGACACCAGCGTCGGGGTGTCAGGACCACACGTCTTCGCCGTCCGCCTCAGCGCCGTTCGTCAAGAGCGCATCCGCGTCCACCGCATCCCGTCCCGCGTTCGTGACGACCGCGAAGCGCCCCTCGAGTGGGACGAGACGGCAAATCATATAGCCTGATTTGCGCTTCGGAAAAACAGAAATATTTTTGCAAGGGGGGCTGGACAGGTTTTGACTGATTTGCCCGTCGGGCAGAGTTTGGGACACGGCGCGAGCTTTTGAATTCGTCATTGCAAGCGAAGCGAAGCAATCCAGCTTTCTTTTTCTCGGCGCCAAAGTGCTGTAGGATGGGTTGAGCCCTTGCGATACCCATCACCTCTCGATGCACGCGTGGCAAGGTGATGGGTTTCGCAAGGGCTCAACCCATCCTACGCGCTGCTGAAGCTCGTTTGTCGTCAACCGGCGACGCCGAGCAATTGCTTCAGCTTCAGCACCGCGCTCTCCGGCGTCGTCAGGACCGGCCGGCCCGACGCCTCGGCGACCAGCGCCGCCGCCGGCGCCATGCTGTATTGCGCGAGCGCAATCAGGTCGCAGTCGCGCAAATCGCGCGAGGCCTGCGCGACCAGGCGATCGTGTTCGGCGCGGTCGCCGCGATCGAGCGCCGCCAGCGCGCCATCCGCCAGTTTCGGCACGACCTCGACGGAAGAGGGAAATTCCCGCGGCATCGACACCAGCGTCGGCGCGAATGTCGAAAGCAAACCGATCCGGTAGCCCCGTGCGGCGGCCTGCTCGATCATGGCGGCATTGGGTTTGAGCACGGGCATCGGCGCGAGTTCGCGCGCCACCGCCTCGATGCAGGGGCCGAAGGCCGAGCAGGTGAAGAGGATCGCATCCGTGCCGGTCGAGGCCGCGTAGCGTCCGAGCGTCAGGAAACGCTCGGTCATCGCAACCGTGAGGCTGCCATCACGCGCCAGGTCGGCCGACAGGCTGTCGTCGACCAAATTCATCAAACTTGCATCCGGCCAAAGCCGGGCGAACGCGGCCTCGATCGGTACGATCGAATGTTTCAGGGCGTGGATAAGAGCGATGCGCATCTTGTTCAATCCGGCCGCGGCCATGGGGACTAGCGAAAAATATTCAGTGCCGCATATTGCAGCAGCATGATGGTCTTGGCATCGACGATGCCGCCGTCGCCGATCATGGCCATGGCCTGGTCGATCGACAGTTCCAAAACCTCGATGTCCTCGCCTTCGTCGGCAAGGCCGCCGCCGCTTCCGACCCGCATCTGCGGCTGATATTCCGCGACAAAGAAGTGGATTTTTTCGGTGACCGCGCCGGCGCTCATGAAGGCCTCGAATATCTTTCGGATGTCGCCGAGCCGATAGCCGGTTTCCTCTTCCGCCTCGGCGCGAATTCGCACCTCCGGCGCCGCGTTGTCCAACAGGCCGGCCGCGGCCTCGATCAGGAGATCGTCGTAGCCGTTGACATAGGCCGGAAGACGAAACTGCCGCACCAGCACCACGGTGCGCTGCGCCAGATTGTATGGCAGCACGGTTGCGGCGTTGCCGCGGTCATAGACCTCGCGCTGCATGGTCTGCCACTCGCCATTGCCGCGCCGCCATTCGAAGGTGGTGTTTTTCAGCAAATAGCGATTTTGGGAGAGCACGCGGACGTCCTTGATGCGGATGCGGTCGGAGACGGTCATGTCCTGCCTGCTGCTTTCCGGTTAGGGCGTCGGCTCACGGCCGTCGAGCCATTTGGCGAAGATCACGCGTTCCTGATCGTAATAGCCGAGTTGCTCGTAGAAGGCGTGCACCTTGGCGTTGTCGCCCCGCACCATGAGCTGAAGCTTTTCAATGCCGCGCGCGCGGAGCCAATCTTCCGCCGCCGTCATGATCGCACGACCGTAGCCCTTGAAACGATGATCGGGATCGACGGTCACGTAGTAGACCCAGCCGCGATGGCCGTCATGGCCGACCAGCACCGACGCGACGAGGGTGCCGTTATCGCGGCCCAGCAGCACCGTCGCATTCGCCTCCTGGCGCGCCCGCGCGATATCGGCGGCAGGATCGTTCCACGGCCGCGCCGAGCCGCAGCGCTGCCACAGCGCAATCACCTCGGCGATATCGGCGTCTTCGATGGGCTTGATGCCCAGGGCGTGAGCATCCGCCGGCGCGCTCACAGCACTTTTCCCGGGTTCATGATGCCCAATGGGTCGAGCATCGCCTTGATCGATCGCATCAGCTCGATCGCGACCTTGTCCTTGATCTCGGGCAGTTCGTCGCGCTTGAGCACGCCGATGCCGTGCTCGGCGGAGATCGAGCCGCCCATCCGCAGCACGATGGCGAACACCACCGCGTTGACCTCGTGCCAGCGCGCGAGGAAATCGGCGGTGTCGCCGCCAACGGGCTGGCTGACATTGTAATGGATATTGCCGTCGCCGAGATGGCCGAACGGCACCGGCCGCGCGCCCGGGATAAGCTTCACCACGGCGGCATTGGCCTGTTCGATGAAATCCGGCACCGCGACGACGGGGACCGAAATGTCGTGCTTGATCGAGCCGCCTTCCGGTTTCTGCGCCGCCGACATCTCGTCGCGCAATTTCCAGAACCCCGAGCGCTGGCTCAAATTCGCCGCGATCGCGGCGTCGTCGACGATGCCCTCTTCCAGTCCCTGCGCCAGGATCGCTTCCAGCGTGGCGCGGGCGTCATCGCGCGGCGACGACAGCTCCATCAGCACGTACCAGCGATGCTTGGCCTCCAGCGGATCGCGGACATCGATGCCATGTCGCACGCTGAAATCCACCGCGATGTCGGACAGCAGCTCAAAGCTCGTCAGCGTGCCGGCGGCCTCGGCTTGCGCGATCGACAGCAGTTTTAGCGCTTGCGCCGGCGATGTGAGGCCGACGAAGGCGGTTTCGATCGCGCGCGGCTTCGGAAACAGCTTTAAGGTCGCGGCGGTGATGATGCCGAGCGTGCCCTCGGCGCCGATAAAGAGGTTGCGCAGGTCGTAGCCGGTATTGTCCTTCTTCAATTTCGACAGAATGTTCAATACCCGCCCGTCGGCCAGCACCACTTCCAGCCCAAGCGCCATCTCGCGCGCCACCCCATAGGCCAGCGCCGTGGTGCCGCCGGCATTGGTGGAGAGGTTGCCGCCGATGGTGCAGCTTCCCTCCGCGCCGAGCGACAGCGGGAACAGCCGGTCCATTTCGGAAGCGCGCTGCTGGGCGATCTGCAGGATCACGCCGGCCTCGCAGGTCATGGTGTTCGACGCCGTGTCGATGTCGCGAATCTTGTCCATCCGCCGCATCGAAATAACGACTTCGCCATGATGCGGCGTCTGCCCGCCGACCAGGCCGGTATTGCCGCCTTGCGGCACCAGCGCGATTCTGTGTTCGCTCGCGAGCTTGCAGATGGCGGCGACTTCCGCGGTCGAGCCCGGCCGCAGCACCAGCGGCGAGTGACCGTGAAACAGGTCGCGCTCCTCGGTGACATAAGGCGCGATATCGGTCGCATCGGTGACCGCATATTTTTCGCCGACGATTTTGCGGAATCGTGCGATCAGTTCGGGCGAAGGCTGTGGCGTTGGGTGCTTCACGATATTCATATGGGTCACTTAAATTTGCGGTCCCGCGTTTACTCTCGTCCCGGTACGTTAGTCCCGGCCCACCGCGGCGCGGCGCAGCCGGTCGTTGATGGCCTCGCCGAGCCCGTGATGCGGCACCGGCATCACGGCGATGGCGCGCGCGCCGATCGCGTCGAGCGCGCGAAGATAGCCGAAAAGATTGGCCGCGGCCTCGCCGAGATCGGCCTGCGCGGACAGATTCATTACCGCGGCCGCCGCGTCAACTCCCGTGACCGCATTAGAGCCAAACGCCAGCAGCGCTTCGCCCGGCGCGATCTCCCCGGCATCGAGCCGCACCCTGGTGCGCGGCGCGTAATGCGAGGCCAGCATGCCCGGCGCCAATGGCTGGGAGCTCGCGCCATCCGGATCGTGCGGCGGCTGTTTCAGCGGCCGGCCGAGCGCCCGCTCGATCTCGCCGCGCGGCAGGCCGCCGGGGCGCAGCAGCATCGGCTCGTCGAAACATCCGACGATGGTGGATTCGACGCCGACCTCGACCGCGCCGCCGTCGATAATCAGGTCGATGCGCTCC
>Ga0185299_10000355_pt1 | contig 133839 bp, 147 predicted proteins | sample PaiPotPPA55metaG_FD_128002 | JGI IMG/M metagenome (GOLD analysis project Ga0185299, IMG submission 128002) | Iron sulfur acid spring bacterial and archeal communities from Banff, Canada, to study Microbial Dark Matter (Phase II) - Paint Pots PPA... ...
CAGACGACCAACTGCTGGCCTACCTGAAAACACTCTGACGAACCCCGCTGTTTTACGCCGCATCGGGACGTTGTCCACTCTTCGAAAAACCGGTTCATATACGGCATAAAACTGGATGCGGTATAACACCGCTTATGCCGCATGCGGCATAACGGGCGACCCTAGTCCTTCTGAAGCGGATCTGCGCCTCACGCGCCGGATCAACGAAGCCAGCCGGATCCTCCAGCTCCAGTTGATCGATCACGTCATCATTGGCTCACCGGCACCAAAACGAAATAGCTATTTCAGCTTCAAGGAAGCCGGCGTCATCGGATGACGCCTCAGGGCTTTTCCGGAGGACGCCAGGATGAGATTCACAGATTGATTTAGTCCTCGTTACAACGGCCGTCTCTGTTCCTTGTACCACATGAGGGCCTCAGGTAATATAGTGTGATTACTCGAGCCCGTGTGCGGTTTACTATGCGAAAAGATTTTGAGAACCCACTCTACCGAAAAAGCCGAGTCGCCGCACGGCTGATTCTGAAGGCCCGAAGTGGGCGGCCTCTGAGCCAACGGCAACGCCGGCTTGCGGCCTCGCTCGCCAAAGATGCCGGAGTAACCCCTCGCCTAATCCAGCAAGGGATTAATCAGTTATGCCGCAAGAACTAGTGTGGCCGCCGACGATCAACCTGAATACTCCGGCCTGGCGGACCCTTCAAAATCTGCTTGCCGAAGCACCGCCCAGCCCGGACCAAAACCGGCTCATTGTTTTCGGCTCCGCAGCCCTTCAGCTTACCGTCGCAAATGAGCTGCTGAGTGCAGACATCGATATCTCTTTGGACGTCGTGACGGTCGGTCCGCGGGCGATCAGTACACCAAAGGCGGAGGAACACCTCCGCCGCGCCGCCACCAAAGTAAACGCGGCCTTGAGCAAAGACCTTCCTTACCTTCAGGTCTGTCATTGGATGACTTTCCAGCCTGCCAATCGCTGGGAAAGGCGCTCGTTCGAAAAGACTGAAGGGGGTTGGCGCCTCGTCTATCCCCACCCCTACGACATCCTATTTTCCAAGCTCCGGCGCGCAGAAATCAAGGACATCGAAGCGTTTCGTCTTATCATCGAGCGCACCGGCCATCCGACCGAGGCGGAGTTTATACAACTCTGCACAGAGAATTATCGGGACTTTGAGCCTCGACTCAGAGCCGCTCCGAGCCACCTCCCCGAAGTCGTCCCCTCCCACGATCTGCGGAGCAACACGGTTCGGCTGTGGCAAGCAATCTGGGGCCGCCAAATCGACATCGATCGCGAGATCACGAGACCGGCACTCCAACAGCTACAAGCCGACTGGGTTGACTATGACCCTTCGCTCGCGGACGAGCTGGCCCGTTGTGCCCAACCATCCCGAAAGCAACCATTGTCTCCCGGGAAAGGGCAAGATCCAAACGGGCCTGAGAATAATAGTCCAAAGCGATAGCCAAAACGCACCGAAACTCGGAATCGATCACCTCCAGTTCGATTACCATTACAAAGCCTGCGAAAAGGCGACCTGGATGCGGAAGGCCGTCGCGGTGAACCAAAGTCTGGTCGCTGTCCTGGCCGCCGCCAGTGAGATCACGGGTCTACCTCGGGATACTTTCGAGGTGCATGAAATCTCGCAGGCGGAGTTTGAAGCTTTGCATTCTCAGTACCACGGCTGACTGTTTTCTCGGATTCGCTAGTGAAGAGTCTAAAGCGGGAACTGATCCCGCCGTTAAGGCCGGGATGCCGGTAATAGACCAGATCCAGCCGGCCATCCTTAAGAGAACCGCTGTACGGTTTGATCTCTCCGAAAGCGAGCGTGTTGAACGAGCCTCGGTACTTGGTGCTGATTCCTAACTCCCGGTTGCGCTGCAACCAAACACGGGCGTCAGAGCCGCGAGGGTAACGACTTCATCTATCACCTGGCTTCCACCAGTCGGCCGGATCCGCAGCGCTCGACTTGGATTCTATCAGCATTTCGATGAAGACCTCTTCCAAGCTTTTACCAGAAGCGGCAACCTTCTCCTCGAGACAGACAACTTTCCGTTCTGGCAAATTTGCCAAACAGTCGGCGATCGACTCCTCGAGCGAGAAACCGAGCAAAAAACCGATTGCGGCGCACTCCTCAGGGTCTATGGGCCAGAGTCCCCAACTCGGATCCTGACTATCGAATACGATTGGTTGGAGTTCCCTGCCTTTTGTTTGTACCCGGTCACGGAAGCGGGCATCAGTTGTGAATTCGGACCAAAATTGGGCGAAAGCGTCTGAAGCGGTAAACCCCTCTCCGTAGAGAAGGTCATAATGCCGGCGAATCCGTTCGGCCAGCACCGGGGGAAGCACTGCCGTGATGGGCAGGCTGGAATCCGGAGCTGAAGGTTTCATTTGTCCTGTTTTTGTAAGTTTTAGAAATATGACCTCAAGACCTGAATCTCTTGCTACCATGTTTAAAGATAAAAATCCCGATGTTTTATAATGGTGATAGTTCGATTTTCAGTCGCCCTTTTTAAGATTTCCTGTCTTGCAGATTTTACTCCACTCCTCAGGCTCAGATTTCCGTTTTGCGAACCCGCGGTCTCCGGCGAGCCCGCTGAATCGTCCAAGCCAGCAAAGTCCTTGAACTCCAGCTGATCGATCACGTCATCATCGGCTCACTCGCTCCGGGGGCGGAGCAGCTACTTCGGCTTGAAGGAGACGGGCGTCATTTCCTGAAAGCCTTTCCCAAACCCCTACTTTTGTTTCGAGGGCAGCTGCCCGGCGGGGTGCCGCTTCTGAAAGCATCCACTCTAAAGTAATCTGAATCTGAAGATTCAGACCAGTTCGGCTCCGAAACCAGAGTGTGATCGGGCTGGCTGCTTGAACCGAGAGAGCTAGCTTTTGTGCTCTTGGCCTGTGATTTCTACGGGAATTCGGGCTTGGTTGCAGCAAACTGCGAACTAATCGAATTCTGACCAATCGTTCACTGCAGCGTCCAAAGCGGGAATTGATCCCCTGCCTTCAGAGACGGATCCAGGTAATAAACTAGATCCAGCCGGCCATCTTTAAGAGAACCGCTGTAGGGTTTGATCTCACCAAAAGCGAGAGTGTTAAACGAGCCTCGGTACTTGGTAGTGATTTGCACGACTACCTGGTACTGACGCGCTCGTTCTTCAATCGCCATCACTTGTGCGGGAAGCCGGGTCATCTACAGGCGATATTTTCACGTTTAGTCGGTTAGAGTCCAGACCACTTTTGGTGAATCCATTTACTACACAGAGGTCGAATAGAATTTCTATGCATAGGGTCTTAGACGCCGCGCTGCGCTTTCCAAAGAAACTAGTATTCTGATAAAAACCAGATTTGATAGTACCCTCCCCCTTCCCACAAAAAGTGACTGATTTAATCGTCCACCGTTAACGATAAGCCCGAGAGCGGCCTTCTTAGGTAATTAAGATTGTACCTGGCCTCGCTTAATCACCAAGCGACAAACTCCTAGTATGGCTTGCTTTAGTCTGAGCCCATAAGGCTGGCTAACAATTGCTATCTAGCAGGAATGGCGCAGCTTCCAAAGGAACGCCGGCAACTAACCGTCAAATTGATCAATGGAAATAGAGCGACCGGAAATCGTTGAGCTGTTTTATTCCGCTCTCATTAGTCCTAACGATACGGAGCCGTTATCGCCGTTCCTATCCCAGAGGGTTGAGTGGATTCTCTCGGCAGCTGATCCGCATACGTTAGGGGAGGAATTGCCTTCGAATGCGATTAAATTCTCAGGAAAGGAAGGCTTTCGACAATTAGCCCTCTATTTCCGTGACAGCTTGCACGTGATTTCTGGCGACCTGACCGGGTGTATTCCGCATCATCATCTCATTTTTTCGTTTGGACGCGTGCGATTGCAAACTCGGGAAGCGGGTCGGTTGGCAGAAACGAATATCGCTGCCAAAATCACTTTTCGGGGCTCGAAGATAATTAAAGGTCAAATCCGCATCTCGTGGCCCTTGGTCTTTTAAGCTTACCCATGGCGGCGCTCGGGTAAACTTCATCAATAAGATTCTAAAACCCTGCCAGAGCAATCGAGGCGCCCGCCCCACGTAACCCGCGACCACAGACCATTTTCTGCAAGCGATGAGCGACTAAATCGACTAGAATCCCGGAAGCTAAGCCAGCTCCCCAGTGGGTGAAAACAGAAAGCAAACGCGCCTGCGAGGTTTGCGGCACTGCATTGAACGAAAACAGTGAGTTCTGTCCGGTGTGCGCGCTGCGGGGAGCTATCTTACCCGAGACCGAGTCACTTTCGGCCATTTCTTCTGAGCTCTGTTTTGAGCACTATCAGGTTCTCAAAAACGAAGACGGAACACCGATAGAGCTCGGACGCGGTGGCATGGGAGTAACCTACAAAGCCATTGATACCCACCTCCGGTGCCCTGTGGCTCTCAAGATCATTAGTGCACAATTCATCGGTAACGAATCTGCCCGGAGCCGTTTCCTGCGGGAAGCCCGAGCCGCAGCCAGCGTCCGTCATTCCAATGTGGCCTCGGTATTTCATCTGGGAGAAAGCGGCGGAAACTACTTTTATGCGATGGAGTTTGTCGATGGAGAAACGTTAGAAGCCCTCATCCGTCGTTGCGGCCGGCTGGAGATCGACCTGGCTCTCGAAATACTGACGCAGGTCGTGGCAGGGCTAACTGCGATCCACAAACAGCATCTCGTTCATCGCGACATTAAGCCCAGCAATATCATGCTCAGCTGGGAGGAGGGTCGATTGGAAAACGTTAAAATAATCGACCTGGGCCTAGCGAAAGGAGCCACGGAAGACACGCTTTCAATCGCGGGAAGTTTTATTGGAACTCCCACCTATGCTAGTCCGGAACAGTTTGCCGGACTTGGGACGGACATCCGTTCTGACCTCTATTCATTGGGGGTAACGCTCTGGGAAATGCTGTCAGGTAAACCTCCCTTTTACGGATCAGCCGCGGAGTTGATGGACCAGCATCAGCATGCAGCGCTGCCCTTCGAAAAACTGAGGAATAACCCGGAGCCCACTATCGCATTGCTCGACGTTTTGCTCGCGAAGGATCCTAGCCGGCGCTTTCAAGATCCTGCTCAATTACAGAAGGCGATAACGAAGGTTCGAGAAGCGATTGGTTCCAGGTCACGATTGACGGCGGACGAGCTGCGATCCGTCAGCGCTCAAGTGACCGCGAACGTGTCGAAAAGGAAGCCGAGAAGGCCAACCGTTCGTTGGGTGCTGGGTGTGGGCCTATGCCTTGCCGGAGGACTAATTGCCTGGTTTTTGTTCTCTGGTCACGAGGGATATCTACTTAACCAGCGAGCTATCGAAGCGGTACCAACCGAAAAAAGCATAGCCGTCCTTCCCTTTGAGAACATCAGCCCGAACAAAGATGACTCTTACTTTGCTGACGGAGTCCAGGATGAGATCCTCAATAATCTGGCCAAGATCGCTCAACTCAAAGTCATCAGCCGGACCTCGGTAATGCAATATCGGGCGGATACCAAACGCGATCTGCGCCAAATCGCCGCTGCTTTGGGTGTCGCGAACGTATTAGAAGGAGCCGTGCGTCGCGACGGAAATCGGGTTCGAGTGACTACCGAACTTATTGACGCTCACACTGACAACACAATTTGGGCTGACACTTATGATCGCGATCTGACCGATATTTTCGCCATCCAAAGCGAAGTGTCGCAGACGATTGCCAAAAAATTGACCGTGGCGCTTTCAATTGAAGAGAAAAAGCGGATCGAAGTAAGGCCGACAAACAACCTTGAGGCCTACGATCTGTACCTTAAAGCAAAGGAGTTGATAGCCACCGCGGAGCTTATTCCTATCGCCACCGGGAATTTCCAAAAGCCTTTGCTCGACGCGATCAACCTGCTCGAGCGCGCTGTTGAGCTTGATCCAAAGTTCGCATTAGCCTATTGCGCTGCGGCAGGCGCGAACGCTCGGCTTTATAATGGTTATGACATGACTCCGGCGCGCCGCACATTGGGGGATGAAGCTGCTGCCAACGCGCTGCGCCTGCAGCCAGAACTCCCTGAAGCCCACCTAGCGTACGCTCGCCAGCTATATATAGGCTATCACGATTACAAGAGCGCGCGGTTCCAGCTGGCAATTGCTGAGCGTGGTCTACCGAATGATTCCGAAGCGCTGGCGCTGGAGGCATACATGGATCGTCGACAGGGACAATATGAAAAAGCCATTCAGAAATTGTATGGAGTGATCGCTCTTGATCCGCGCAATCCTATGACTGAGCTAGCCAATACGCTTTGGATGAATCGCCAGTTTTCCGCCGCAGAATGGCAGTTTGATCGGGCAATTGAGCTCGCTCCTGACCAGCCGATGCTCAACGTTTTGAAAGCTTTTTTTGTCACCTTTATGATGACCGGGAATAGTACTGCACTCCACTCTGCGCTAGCCGCACTGCCGGATTCGATGGTGGAGGATCGGGACGTACTCACTTGGCGCCTTACTTCCGCACTTTATGACCGCGACTGGCAGCAAGCGAGTCAGCTGGTGGCAAACATGAAAGGCCGCGACGATGACGGGGGTAATTTTTTTTCCTATAGACCCGTTCCGGTTGATTGCTACTTGATTCTCATTGATCAATTTCGTGGAGGACAATCTGAGGTTGATGCAAACTCCCACTTTGCGAAGGCACGAGAGCAACTGAACCAAAAGGTCCTGATCTCGGGAGAAGACGCCGTACAGCTGAGCAATTTGGCCCTGATCGACGCACTGCTTGGGAAAGAAGAAGATGCGATTGTTGAAGCCAAACACGCTGTCGAAATCCTGCCACTGTCCAGGGACGCGTTGGATGGTGCGAGTGTCCTATATAACCTAGCTGTGGTTTACGCGTGGACGAGCCAATTGGATCTTGCCTTCGAAACGTTGCAAGCTCTGGCGAAGGCTCCGAACGGAATTTTCTATGGCGATTTAAAGCGCAGTCCGTTCTGGGATCCACTGCGCAAGGATCCGCGCTTTGACAAGTTGTTAGCCGAACTAGCACCGCGGGATTGAGAGGCTAAATAAGACAAGCTCTTTCGCCGGCGATGTTAAACTAGTTAGCTCTGCGAAGGTCGACACATCGCTACTCTGGGGCGTCTGGTTCCGGATTGTGACTCCCCTGACGCCGTTAGTCCAGGACACCAAAAACCTCGTCTAACAGCGCCATCACAAACTGACCAACCTTTGGCTCTTTACTCGCCCGTGGCCCGGCCACATTCAGCACCTTCACATCGTGGCACTCAAAGAAAGTCCTCAGGTCGTCCGCGGACGTATCATTTCCGGCGCAGAGATGGAGATGCGGCTTGCCATGCTTCCGGGCAAACTCCCTCGTCCGTAGTGATCCGCCGGTTAGCGTCGGCTCGATTGAAAATAAAATGGTAGCGTCACTGTCACGGACGTTCCATTCGGTCCTTTGGATGTAGGACTCCGAAGGTGTTTCTTTCAAGGGGTACTTGAGGCCAATCGGCCCGTCCTCGGCCTTTCGGCCCTTTGGACACCATCCGCCGCAAGGCACCCTGTGCGCCAACGCCCAATCCAGCGCCGCCCGGTCAGCGCCGGTCTGTCCGCCGGAAACGATCGTTATTGGGGAGCTGGAGTAATGGAGAGGTGGAGTGTTGCCCGCCCGCATCGCTACGCGAAGCGTTGCGGGCGGGGAGTACTGCGCTTTCTTCATAGCAGCCGGCTGCCGAGTTGCTTGGGAACGAGCAGCCTTTTATTGTACTATATTAGGAGCGTACGCCGTGACGCACGAAACTCTCGATCAAATTAGCCTCGCGCAGCACAGACTGATCGCGAAGAAGCTTCAGGAAAACCCGGAGCCGATCATTGCCTTAGCGCGCCGCAACTTGCGCCGGTATATCGCGCGCCGGCCTGCAGCGGCCACCTATCTATGGAGGGAATGGCTAGCGCTGCTTGAACAAAACTCAATCGATCACATCATCGCGGTCATGACGGCGAAAACGAAAAAACGACCGAGCTCCGCCAAGCTTCACCCTTTGCAGGAGCTCTAAGCCAAGAAGAGATCGCCAGAACGATCCAACGTGAAAAAGAGGGAGCTCGAACACGTTGTTAGCCATCACATCTCGTAAAGTGCTTTGTGCTCGTCTTCGTATCAACGAGCCGGAGTAATGGAACGTTGGAGTACTGGAGTATTGGAATGACGAGGCTTCCCTCAATGCTTCTAGCGAGTAAAAAGACTAACTCAGAAGTTCCCGTTTAAATAGTATTGATACTAGTTTCGCTGGCCGGTGCAGGATCATCGTTCGTTCATCATTTCTCCGGTATCACCTGGAGTTTGAGTGTTCGTATCTTCTGGGCAATCGGTAGATGATCATCAACACAAGAAGACAGGCACATTCTTTCTGAAACAATCTTGTGTAAATATTCCGCGCTTTTATGAGGCGCCGCGCCTTCGAGCGCGAGCTTAAAAACTCCTAAAAGGAACCTCTAACGATGGGACTCTCAGGGCCATTGCCTGAACATTTGTCTAGTGAGGCTGCACCTCAGACCGCCGAGGTCTAGGGGTGGCAAGACCGGGTGGGAGCAGCATCGGTTGTGTGGAGCGGCCTGGCTGGAATCCTTGACAACCAAGGCCCATCTGATCACCGATGTACCGAAACGGAAAAACTTGACTCATCTGCAATGAGTTTCGCTTTTCAAGGATTCTAGCCGAACTAATTCTCTCACTTTATCGGCGCAACTATCGTCCTGATCATCGTAGGCAAAATTGACTGATTATTCTGCGTAAGTCCTGATTCTGTTCTTCCAACCCGGAAGCCAGCGTGACTCGCGTCTCCCCGGAGGCGAGTTCTTTACTCGGCGACTCAGAACCAACTCTGCAGCACGGCGAAACTCTAAAAGGGCGGGACCGTCGCCCATCGCTTCCAGAACCTGAAGCAAACCCCATCCCTCGCCTTTATACCTCTCGCTCTCAAGGGTTCCCTCGCCTTTGAAATTTACATAGTCGAATAGTGCGTAAGGGCCTAACGGTTCGGCCGCGACGCGATAAAAGTTTCTCCGAATTTTCTCTCTTTCTCCCGCTTGCGCGGCTTCAAGCATTTTCGGCAACGCAGCTTCCAGTCTGCCCGCTGCGAATCTTGCCTGTAGAGGCACAGTACGGGCCAGAAGAGATCTCAGTTCTCCCATCCGCGGGCTCCTCTGCTCAGCCAAAAACCGGCCTCGATCCGGCCACGGGCACGATTCGGAATTCTTCAGCCAATCCGGGACCTGAACTCCGTTGGCTGCAAGAAACCGCAGGAGCGGCGGAAAGCTTTCTTCGAACGGCCCCCTTCGACCCGCTGGATACCAGATAAAGCGTCCAATGCCGAGGGAAGCAAACTCTTCACCGAAATTCCAAGCGGTTAACCCGGCAATCTTGCGTCCCGATTCATTTTGCCAAATTTTCGCCGCGATTCGCGCGGCTTGCTCATCCGAGAGCCGAATCTGTTGCGCATGCGAGTTCATTACAAGCCCGGCGACGATCGCCGTCACGGCGACCAATCGAGTTTTTTTCTGTATCCGCCCATTTAGTCATTAGCTGGTTTTACTTTTCAAGGATTTTATTGAGACCGATGCGGCACGTCATTCTAGAAATCGAACCCAGGTAGATGCAAGTCCGCCTGCCGTAATTGTGCCTGAGGCTGGCCGTCGTCAACCATGTAGTTGCTCTGACGCTTACTAAAAACTTGCAGAAGATACGTGTGATACTCGTCTCGTGGTCCGTGAGGGGATACACCGATTGGGTCCCAGTATTTCCAAAGGATGTCGTCAATACCTTTGTATAGCTGAAGCTGGTCAGCTGTTAACTTTTTCCCCATAATCTTGGCCTTCTTTGCGCTTACGCGAGGCTACCTGTTCCATTTTAGCGTTGAATTGACGCCTTCTTGCGAGCAATCGCCTCCCGCTCTGGGCGGCTGAGTATTCCGGCGAACGGCGTAGCCTGCCGGAGCCTGATCCCTTCCTCACTCGGATCAACCAAAAGGTTCAACACCTCTTCGAAACTGTGCCGCTCGATCACATCCAGCCACTCCCGGTACGCATCCCGCGTTGAAATACTGATGCGATCATCCGACAAGAGACTTCGCAGCCGATCATGAACCTTTTCCAGCAACTTCGGATCCGAACGCAGCTTCTCCGCAATCGCCACGTGGAAAGCCAAAGACCTTCGATCTAGAAAAGAATGATCCACTTTCGTATATATTACCGGTGCCCCATCATCATGCCAGCTAATCCCGTGACATCGCCAGGCACTTTCGAAATCAATCCACCATTCTGGAGTCTCTTCATTCATCGTTCCTCAAGTGCACTTCCAGACCGCGAGCCCACCTTCTGAGTCTAGGATAATGTGATTCGGGACCGCGGCTCCCAGCCGCTGGCCGGCGCTCAAGAAAAGCGTGCTGCCCGAGCGACGAGAGTACCCTTCAGGTCCGTGGTAATGACCGAAGTGAACAAAGTCCGGCCTCGCTCTGGAGATGGCCGATTGAACGCGCACCGGATCGTGAACGATCAAGAGCCACGGGACGACGTGAGCGGATTTCAAATCTTTTCCTTCCTCGATCAGCGAGCCTTCCAGCCCTGCCGGACTGAAATAAGGAATTGTTGTAATGACCAGTTGTCCGGGCACTAGCCGTGTTTGCCCGTCCGTTATGAGCTCGGGTGCTTCGCCCAGCTCTGCGAGCCAGGCCGCCGCGTAAACCGCTTCTGCTCCCGGCGATAAAGGTTCCACTAACTCGAGTGCGTCGTGATTGCCAGAGCAGACTGCAACCATAGTTTTTCCGGCGAGCCGATAAAAGAAGCCCCGAACGTGTGCAACCTGATCTCCGATTTCCAGTTCGCTGAAAGCGTCAAGCAGGTCCCCGGCCATGCAGACCAGCCCGTATTTCATGGCCTCATTTTCAAGCCAAGTAAGCCAGCCAGGATTACAATGTAGGTCGGCTGTAAGGAGGACCTTCATGTTCTAGAAAAGAAGTAAAATCGGACGGGCTGATTGCTAAATCCCTCACCTTCCGGGACCCTCTTGGGCCGGCGTTTGCTGGGGACCGCGGCCGCTAACGCCATGTCTCATCAAGTCCGGCCGTCCGGCACGAACGCGTGAACGGGAATGCTTTGTCACAGCGTCCATTATAGATCCAAGCGACTCGAAGCCCGGCATTCACCTGCCGGTCACCGCCACGAATTTTACTTCTACCTCCCCATAGCCATTGGCGAGACGGTGCCATACCACGCAGCCGTTGGGTCTGATCCGGACGACATTCAGACTCGGTTGGCTCCCGTCATAGTAGTGCTCAAAAACTTGGGGTTTCTCCTCGCGCAAGACTCCTGGGGCGCGCAGGAATCCCAGGAGCCTCTCCACAAAATCGCGGCTCCAGATGTTTGTTAGTGAAGTCCCAGGCTCGCGGTGAGATTGGCTCGCGATGACCGCGCCGCGATCGATTGTTAAATAACACCGGGAAAGCGTCCCGAAGAGCCCTTGGTAAAGTAAGCCATAGCAGTTAACTCCTGACGCGGTTAATCGCTCCAGAAAAAACCCAGCGTTCTTACCGACATCAACCGCGTGCATGTTCATCACCGCTCCATCCCTCGCGGTTCCCCTGGCATGGCCCATTGAAGTCCTCTCGCGATCCCTGGAACTTTCCAGAAACCGCGTCCGCTGTCTTTCATCCCGTTTTTTGACTGCCCCACCCTCTTCGCCCGCACGACCTCCCGCCTCGCAATATCAACATGCGCTCGAAGATCGGAAAGCTGATGATGTAAAGTTGCTAAGTCTTGAGCGATCTCGCGATCCTGAGCCGCGCCGATCTTCGGGAGCTTTTTTGTCAAATCGATCAGGCCATCTCTTAGGTCGCTGGCCTGCGAGATGATCTGTTGAAGCTCTTGCGCATGCCCGCGGCGAGCCATCTGGAGCTGATAATCCGCGAGCTGCGCGATAGTAAGCCGGGGCCGGTACTCCGGGTAGAGCGTTTCAACGCGATCGATCACATCGAACAGATTGTAGTGCGGCTCGACACCGAAACCCGGAGCAATGCCGGTCGAGAAATTGACGCGCCATCCGTCAGCCGAGTGAGTGAGCGTATAGGTCTTGGATAATTCGTCCATCGCCACCTACCTCCGTATCTCGCTCGTTCTGTTCTCCTGTGCCCGAGGCCCGGATCCACTCAAACTGAAAAACTCGGGAGTTAACATCGTGTGGTTGCCCGCGATCTCCCGCAGTCGCCGGATGTCGGCCCGGTCGACCGAGAGCACGCGTTCCGCGGCTTCTATCTCGGCGCCGGTGAGTCCATCGATTCTTAAGATCGCCCGCGCGAGCCGCCGGGCCTCTTCAAGAGGGAACGATTTGTCGTCTCCTGGGTTTTCTGGCCCCTCGCGCAGTCGATTCGGTTCCGGGCGGTGCTCCTCATAAATGAGCGCAACCGCTTCAAATTGAGGCACGTCCTGACCGGATTGCATCCTCGTCCTCATAGGCTCGCTTACCTCCCTTGCTCAACCGTTTTCCCGATCGCGCCATGCCGCTGGACCGCGGCCCTGCTGGTTCCGGCACCGACATGCCGGGCTTCGGACAACGCATACTCAAAATGTTCTTGGCGCTCCGTGAGGCTGTTAAAATCCCTCATCGTCCTGGCGATTCCAGAGTACTTCTCAAGGCTTTCTAGAGCTTGTTTCAGGGTTTCGCAGCGCTCGAGCGGCCTGTGGATCCGGTTCTTGAATGAATTGTATTCCCGAGCTTCGAACTTGCCGTCCGGAGCGTCGCGACAGACGACAAGATGGTTGCCGGCCACTTTCCAAGGCATCCCTTTTTCGGCCTGCGCCTTGACGGCATTATAGCTCCTGAAACCGGCCTGGATCTCTTCAAGACTCTCGCTTCGAAAGAGTACTTTCGCCTGACCGCCATTGTACTCGAGAAGTGAGTACCCGCCCTCATCTCTTGGGCCGTAGGCGACCAGCGTTTTCCCGCTATTCGCCCATTTGTGAAACGATTCCTTTAATTCCATTTGAGTTAACCTCCATTCAGCTAGGGGCCATCGACTACCGATTGGCGTCGACAGCCACTCATTTTCACGTCAACGAAGACTAAAAGCTTAGATGATAAACTTCAAGATAAATTACAGGATATAGAAGATAAAATGCAGCTTCATAGCCCGAGGACCCGACGTACGATTCCGCAATTGGCGGTTAACAACGCGCCCAATAGGCTAGCACTGAAGGTGCGCGCGAATACGTTTTCGTAGCCTTCCTCGGCGCTCGCAAAGCCTCAACCCCTAGAGGCTATCATCAGCACTTCGAGCGCGATCTCGCGCCGGGACGCATGATTAGCGGAGCAGAGTGCTGCCAAACTCACACAGGGGCATTCGTGAATTAGTCGCGCAATTGAAGACGGCTAGGAATTGGGCGATGGCCAATAAGAAGGTAATTCCGAACGGTATGGCAAACTGTCCTGTGCGCCGGACCGTGAAAGGCTGAATGCCATCGCCTCGGCGCCCGCGCGCGCGGCCTGGGCGAGATCAGCAGTCATCGCGAGCGTGATTGCTGCCCAGGCCACCAAGCATTCCGCTGCTCCCGCTGCCTGGACAAATTTTCGCCCAGGAATTGGTTCCCGATTAAGCCGGACACCATCAGAAAAAATCAATGCATCGAACTTCTGTCTCACGATCACATGTTGTGCTCCGCGCCGGTGTAGTTCGAGCACGGCGGCATCCAGATTGTCCTGGCGGGTCAAAGTGAGCGCCTCAAAATCATCCAACACTAACAAGTAATAGTTTCCGGTTGGAAGAACGGTTGATGCATCAACGGGGGCCGCAAGCACTACCAAGCGCTTACCCCAGTGTTGGCATAGGTGGAAAACTTCTGATACGGCCTCATGCCCGATCTCGAACACCGTGAAGATCAGGTCCGCTTCACGAATCGCCGCTTCGGCTTTTCTCACCAAGCTTGCCGGAAATTGGTTGTTTGCCGAGTTAGCGACCAGCGCCGCGTGAGCCCCGGCCCCCCGTTCGTGAAAGATGAGACATAGGCCGGTCTTGGAGAATGGCAATTCGACAAAATTGGAGATGTCGATCCTCTCAAGTTCCATCCGGTTCAGCGCCATTTTCCCAAATGCGTCCGGCCCATGTGCCCCGACAAACCCGACCTCACATCCGGCCCGAGCGGCGGCTACCGCGCAGTTTGCTCCTCGGCCGCCGGAAAACATCTCAGAATCGCCGCCCATCAGGGTCTCGCCCTTCGTTGGAATCCGGTCACACCAAATGATCAGATCGGTGTTGTAACTTCCGACAACGACCAAACGAGGCATCGCGTACTTCTCACTAGAAGCCATTGTTAAAAATCCATGAGGCTGTTCTCTGGCCGAATGGTCTATCTACCCGAGTCACACTCAGACGCAACGAAAGAACCAGATGGTCATTCCAGCCAGCCTGGCTGGACATAGCGCTTCTGGCTAGTGAGGACTTTTATGTTGCCAACCTGTGCCTTAAATCTGAGTCGTGGAAGTCATGGCTAAGGCTGCGAAAGCGGAGACAAGCTTAACGTGCGGGTCGCGCTTCCTAACGGCAGCGAAGTCTCCATGGACGGCAAGACGGGTGGATAGCAACGGTTGGCTGGCGTTCAGCATTGGTGATAGTTCCACCGTCAAAAACGGTCCCCAAGAAAGAGTCGTAAACGGTGAGCGCTTCGCGTTTCTTACTATTCTCTGCTCGTCCTTTGGGCCGCGCCTGCTAGGCTCAGGAGTTCTATGAGGCGGAGCAGCCTTATCCGATTGCTGATTTTCTTTGCGATTTGCATCGCTTCTGAAGGCCGAGCGACGACGATCCCCGAAATAGTTGCGAGGGCGAAGCCAGCTATTGTGCAGATAATCATATCTGACGCGAATTGGTCCCCGATAAAGACTGGGACCGGCTTTTTCCGGAAGCGCGGAGGGGACAAACCAGCATGGGAAGCAGACGAAGTTTTTGGAAGTGCTCGAGTAACCAACGAGCTGGAGAACGCCGCCAAATCACATTAAGCAGCCGTGAACGCCACGCGAACCACGAAACAAAAAGGAGGCGGGCGTTGGCGCCTGCCGCTGTTTGAGAGCGTTTTTCCGCTTGACCGTTCCGGGCTCGTCGCCAATTTAGTCGCGGGCGTGTCGCTCGCGGCAATGAACATTCCGCAGGCGATGGGTTACGCAAAGATCGCGGGAATGCCGGTCATTACGGGGCTCTACACCTTGTTGCTGCCTCTGGTGGCCTTTGCCGCCTTCGGATCGTCACGCTACCTTGTGGTGGCGTCGGATTCAGCCACTGCGGCTATTCTTGCCGGGGGTTTGGCAGGGCTAGCTACGGCTGGCAGTGCACATTACGTCTCATTGGCGGGGTTGGTAGCGCTGCTGACGGCGGGGTTCTTGCTGCTGGCTCGTCTACTTAAGCTGGGCTTCCTTGCCGATTTTCTGTCGCGAACTGTCCTGATCGGCTTCCTTACCGGTGTCGGATTCCAAGTCGGAATTGCCGTCCTCAGCGACATGCTCAAGCTGGAAGTGCACGGCACAAATCCGGTCGAACAGCTGCTGCAGATCGCGCGACAATTGCCGCAGGCGAACATCCCGACTCTGTGCCTGTCGGCGGGAGTGGTGGCATTGGTGCTGCTCTCCTACCACTTCCTGCCGCGGTTCCCTGGGGCGCTTCTCGCCGTAATAGGGGCGGTGGCGGCCAGCGCAGCATTTCACTTTTCAGGATACGGAATCCAGGTGGTCGGTTCCGTCGCAGGCGGACCGCCTCATCTTTCGGTCCCGCCGCTGAATTGGGGGCTGGTTCGCGACCTGCTGCCAGTCGCTGGATCTTGCTTCGTGATGATCGTAGCGCAAAGCTCGGTGACCGCTCGAGCTTACGCCGCGAAGCATCATCAGACGCTGGATCAGAATCGCGATCTGCTCGGCATTTCGGCGGCCAACGCGGCGGCCGCTTTGAGCGGAACTTTTGTAGTGAACGGCAGCCCGACTCAGACTGCGATGGTAGAAACCTCCGGTGGCAGCAACCAGTTGGCGCACCTCTCGACGGCATTGGTGGTCATGCTTGTGCTCCTCTTCCTCACCGGTCCACTGCAGCTTCTTCCGGTCTGCGTGCTTGGCGCGATTGTCTTCACCATTGCCATCCGCTTGGTGGATTTGCACGGTTTAAACGATCTGCGCCGCAAGAGCCCTGGCGAGTGGATTCTCGCGCTCGTAACCGCTGCTTCCGTCGTTCTTTTTGGCGTGGAGGATGGCATCCTGCTCGCGCTCGTGCTGTCGCTGCTTCAGCATGTACGCCATAGCTACGAGCCTTCGGTAGGTGTGAAAACGCGGACGGCAGACGGCCAATGGCAGATGAGCCCTTTGGAACCCGGACGCATGGCAGCGCCGGGCTTGCTAGTGTATTGGTTCGGGTCGGATCTCTTCTATGCAAACATTGATCGCTTCGCCCACCAGGCCCGCAAACTGGCGACCGAATCTCCCTCTCCCCTGAGCTGGCTTGTCGTGGACGCGGGAGCGATCACGAGCCTTGACTACACGGCGGGAGGCACTCTCAAAGAGCTGGTCAAGGATTTGGCGCTGCATGAAGTCGAACTCGTTTTCGCTCACATCAGCGAGAGCCTGAAAGCGGATCTCGATCGCCAAGGCTTAACTGAAGTCATCAGCGCAGACCGGCAGTTTGAGACATTGCGGGAATGCCTCGCCGCTTACGGGCTTAAGAGCCCCCCGGCGGCCCCGCCGCAATCGGGCGCTTAACCGGTTCCCAGGAACGTCAGAGATCTCCAAAAAGAGCTCTACCTGGCTCGCATTTGCGAAACCCCGCTTTCAGAAGTCTCTGGTTGGCCACTGGAGTTTCCGGAAGTTGCGTTCCGGCCACCCACACAGCCGTACTATTGGGCGCTGAACTCGGTGGGCGCCGGGCCCGCGCAGCACCGAGCTCAACTCGTTTGCGGACAATTGGTCAGTCGTCGGGTTAGAGGCAAAAAAAATTACCCCCCTACCCGTCGGAGTTGTGCTCATGAAGAATATAGTTGAAGGCAACCCGTTTTGAATCGGGCGTCCAGACCGGATCGAACGAAAGCATCAGATTTCCATGGCTCTGCGCTTTCGCTCACCCCGAACAGCGCGCATTCTCGTGCTTCGTGTGAGCAGGCCTCGTTAACTACAAAACCTCGACGTCGTATTGGAAGAGGAACCCGAACAATCTACTGTAATCTAAGAGCGGATACCGTTTGACCAGCTGGACGGCGGACTTGGCGACAGCCAAGCCAAAGACGGCGTAATTGATTCGCCGGGGATTTTTTCGGGAATTGTATCGGATACCGACAGGCGCCTGAGGATGCGTCATCAAAGCGTTTGCCCACTCTTGGGTTATCGCGTACTCGGTCGTGGCGAAGAAGTTCGCATCTAGTGCACCAAGTCCGTGGCGGGTATAGCGGCGCTGCTGCGTATTTTGGCAGGATGCGCGAAGCGAAGAGGGAGAATACCCGCTGTGGTCTTCGACTGATGAGCGACAAAGCAGCGGGCCAAAAGACACGCAGCCCGTTGGGTTGCGATGAAAATGGGCCGGCGGCTGCGTTGCTCCTCGGTCACGTATCAATTCAGATATGCTCCCTCGTCGCGCCTTGCCGGTGGCCCGTTTTGATCGCAACGCCGCTATACCCGTCACGGACTTGGTGCACCACCCGAGCCGGTTCAGGTTTTTACCGGTTGCATCCAGTACCTGCAATGATCTGCGAACCTCGATCTCGCAGACCTCATAGCTCTTCAGGTCGATTGATGAAACCTGCCGATCCTTTATCCATTGATCCCCGAATACCTCAAGGACCGCCGTCTCCACTCGGTTGCTCGTGTACAAAACGCCATACCGCGCCCCCGGAGAATCAAAACGATGGATTCCCAGCTGTGACCAGTGAATCGGATCTGCGAATTTTCTCTGGCTGAGCCGGATCAGTTTTTCGGGCAGACGAACCAGCGGCAAACGGACAGCGTGTATCCACCGGGCTAGGTCAGTAGGCACCATGTCGCTGGTGCCGGCGCGCCACGGCGATTGCGTTCGAAACATCGCCGCTTAAAATGAGATCGAGCGGCCGCCGCCCCGACAACGATTCTCTCGGGCTCAAGAAAAAGATCATGTGACTCCATGGATCATCGCTGGGCAAGTCCTTCAGACATTCCGAGATACCACGGCGCACGCGCCCCGCGTGAAACTGCCAAAGCGGATAGTGCCATTTCCCGGTGCCAACGCGCCAAGCCACGATCCGTTCTGTTTTGCGCAAATAATCGACCCCTTGCCGGCTTAACCCTAAGAGATCGGCGACGTCCTCGGCGGCGATCGCCCCGCCTTCGGCCTTTTCGAGGCGTTTCCTAGCCAGGGCTCCGCGGGCCAGAACGATTTCCCTCGCCTTTTCTTCGTCGACCCTGGCCTTGCTCTGAGGTATAAATGAATCGATCGCCCTCGCGAGGATCGCATATTCGGAGGTCCCTTTTGGCTTCTTCTGTGCGATGATCGCGTGGATTTCGTTCACAATGCCGGCGACGGTCATATACCCACTATCCTGCCAGAACTGCTAGTGTGCAAGAAGTGCTACAACTACGTCGATCGCTTGCCCGAAATTGCTATCGCGACTTTGATCGTGCACGGCGACGACGATCAGCTGCTTCCAGTCGCCATCACGGAGCGTGCGCATCACCTAATTCCTAACTCCCGCCTTGAGATCATTCCTGACTGTGGTCATCTCGCACCCCTCGAGCAGCCCGAAACGGTAAATCGGGCACTCTGTGAATTTCTTCAGCCGATCCCATAATCCGACAGCGTCGAGCACCGCGGCTGACCTAAGGATCCGCAAATGACAGCAAAAGACGCTATTAAGCTATACAAACTATTCGATCAGCACGGGATCAAGGTCTGGATCGATGGGGGTTGGGGCGTCGATGCCTTACTAGGCCATCAAACTCGCAAACATGACGATTTAGATATTGCCCTGCATCATTCCGATGTTTCGGCCCTGTGTAAGTTTTTGGAAGCTTGCGGCTATCGCCACATGCCAAGCGGCGGTAGCTGGGGTTGCAATTTTGTCTTCGGTGATGATCAAGGCCATCGCGTTGACGTCCATTCGTTTGAGATTGATAGCAGTGGCGAAAATACTTTTGGCGTTGCCTGCCGTGCAGAACACTTAACCGGCTTCGGAATGATAGACGGTTACCAAGTTCGGTGTGTTGCGCCAGACTGGATGGTAAAGTTCCATTCCGGCTATCCCTTGGATAAGGACGATTATTTAGACGTTAAGGCGCTTTGTGAAAAATTTGAGATCGAAATGCCTGAAGAGCATCAGGGATATTGGCGTTCTTTGCAGGAAAATATCATTAGAAGTGAAACCACTAACGATTATGATGCCATCCGGGAGATTCACCGCTTGGCTTTCGGTCGACCTGACGAAGCCAAACTCGTTGATGATCTTCGGCAGACGGGCGATGCCGTCATTTCTCTGGTGGCCGAACGAGATACCCGGATAATCGGACACGTTCTATTCAGCAAGCTTAAAGCGCCAATGAAAGCAATTGGGCTTGCACCGGTTGCGGTTCATCCTTCTTTTCAAAAACAAGGTGTCGGCGCGGCGCTTATTCGAGAAGGGCTTGACCAAGCAAAGGAAGAGGGATGGATGTGCGTGTTCGTGCTCGGTGATCCCGCTTACTACGGACGTTACGGATTCCGCGTCGAAAGCGCCAAAGATTATAGCAGCCCTTATTCCGGAGATCATTTTATGGCCCTACCATTCAATGATGTTCCCAAAACCGGCGAGATTATTTATCCGGAGCCTTTCAAACTATTGGACTAGTCATCTGCGATGAGAAAGCCATTTGTCGTAGATTACAAAGGCGGTCCGAACGCCCATCCGCTTGCCCCACGGGCTTTAACACCCTATTTTTCGGCCGAATGAATGATCGAATCGTCATCGATCCCCAAATCTGCAATGGCCGGCCGGTAATTCGCGGTACGCGGATTACGGCACAGACCGTTCTCGAATTTCTAGGTGCGGGAGATTCGATCGATGAAGTCCTAGAGGCATACCCTTCGCTCGCTCGCGAAGATGTCCTTGCTTGTATCCAATATTCCGCGACGCCTGATGCGGGATGACCAGCGTTTATCCCAGGGGGATTAAAGCTTTCGCTTAAGCATTCGGGCGGAACCTTACGCTCGTGCTCGTCGTCAGGCTCGACCGCCCGTCTGATGCGCCGGTCGGGAATGAGCCACAGCAGAGATGATACAACATAAAGAAATAGTGTTATTTTAGAACGAAAGGACGATACCCGCAGCGTACAGAATCGGGGAAAACTTCCCCTTCACGTCGCGTCCGATCGATGCCGACAGTTTCGAATCCTTGCCCTGACGAGCGACAATTAAACGCTGAAGAATGTAATAGGCGATGGCTGCCAAGAGGAGAACTGCTCCGTAGAGCGCCATCGGTAATGGAGCGAAATTGTTTTCTCCCATCCATCCCGTGGCAAATGGAAACAACGAGAGCCAGAACAGAAGATGCAGGTTCGCCCACATGATCGCGCCATCGATGGTTCCGGCAGCTTTAAAGAGGTGATGATGATTATTCCAGTAAATACCGACGTAGACGAAGCTCAGCACATAACTCAAAAAGACGGGAAGAACAGGTTTGAGCGCTTCGACATGCGCGTTGTCGGGCACCTTCATATCGAGCACCATGATGGTGATGATGATCGCGATCACGCCATCGCTGAATGCTTCAAGCCGGCTGGGAGACACAAGAGCTTATCTTACAATAAATCACGATAGCCCGCATCTCTCGGCGGTCTCTGTCAGGAATCCTCGCGGAACAGTCAATTTCCAATATTTCCACTGCTTTCAGCTGCCAACAGACCATCGTTTGCCGTGAACGCGCCAGAGTGCTTGACTACGGTTGTCTGAAGCTTGACGAAGCAAATGAGACTCGAGGCCCTCCTGACCATCATGGCTAAGAAGAAAGCATCTGCTCTAAAGGCTTTCCTCACGGGAATCGTCTGCGTCGTGATGGTAGGATTCAGCTGGCTGTCAGACCCCACCGCAGCCGATCAGACTGGCGCTCTATCGAGACTCCTTGCCTGGTCCTGCCTTGCGGCTGCCGCGATCGCTTTAATCGTGGCGATCTATTTCACTTTCCGAGCGCTTACCATCCGCGAACCCCAAAAAGAATCTGATTTAGAGTTTGAAGGAGACGATTTTACGGGGTGACCGAATGAAGAAGTACACAAAGAAGGATTTTCCGATCTCCAATATCAGACGCTTTCTCGAACCGGGGCCGATCGTTCTAATCAGCTCCGCTTGGAAAGGAAAGACGAACATCATGACTCTGGGATGGCATACCGTCATGGAATTCTCCCCTTCCTTGGTTGGATGTGTTATCGCGAATACCAACGTCAGTTTCGAAATGATTCGCAAGAGCCGAGAGTGTGTGATCAATGTGCCGTCCGTTGAGCTAGTGGACGAAGTCGTTGGAATCGGTAATTGCTCTGGCGATAAGGTCGACAAGTTTGAACGGTTTCACCTGACGCCGGTTCAAGGCGCAGAAGTGACAGCGCCGCTGATCCGAGAATGTTTTGTCAACCTAGAGTGCCGGATCGCCGACGGGCCTTTGATCAACAAGTACAACTTCTTTATTCTCGAAGTGTTAAAGGCCCATGTAGCCACCGCGTTAAACAACATCCGAACCCTTCACTATCGGGGTAAGGGCATTTTTATCACTAGCGGCAAATTGGTGAACAAACGACAGAAATTCATCAAATGGAAGGACGCCCCAAACTTCTAGATGACCTCGTGTCTTTGCGAACCGGCAGATACGCCGTGATGGCTTGCAGAGTTTCTTTTTTTGCAGCAGCGAGGGACAAACGCGCGAGGGTACTGCTCAGCACGGAACTGCCCTTTTCGATTACCATCAGTCACGCGGTTGCTTAATAGGAGGATAACCTCACGAGTTTTCTGCGTCTGCGGTTCCGAGCCGCAGCTCGACCAACTGTTCCGGCAATTGGAACAATAAACCGTTGGTGGTTTTTACCTTGGAATAGATAAAGACAGCGAATGGGAATCGAGCCTAAATGGGTTAGGCTCGAATCGCTAAACCATCTTTACGATATGAGACTCCAAGATAAAACGGCCTTGATCACCGGTGGCAACAGCGGCATCGGTTTAGCAACCGCGCGTCTGTTCGTGGCTGAAGGCGCACGAGTGGCGATAACTGGACGAAACAAGACTACGATCGACGCAGCGGCTAAAGAACTCGGTCCTAAGACGCTCACTTTTCAAGCCGACGTATTGGACGCCAAAGGACGCGAGGCAGTGTTCACTAAAATCAAAGAAGAATTCGGCCATCTGGACGTTGTCTTCGTCAACGCAGGTATTCCCGGATTCGGGTCGATCGCAGACACATCCGAAGAACGGTTTGACGAGGTTCTGCGGACAAATCTGACTGGCGCCTTTCTGACGATTAAATCTGCGCTTCCGTTGTTGGGAACTGGTGCATCTATCATTCTGAACGGGTCAATCGCCGAGTTTGTCGCTTTCCCCCCCGGTGCCGGATTCTACGCTGCAAGCAAAGGGGGGGTGCATTCCATGAGCCGGGCGATGGCTGCGGAGCTTTCGCCATTGGGCATCCGTATCAACGTAGTTGCGCCTGGCCCAATTACGACTCCGATCGGTGAACGTTTGCAATTGCCGCCGGAGCAACGCGAAGCTGTCAAACAAAAGCTGAACTCCATGGTACCTTTGGGCCGATATGGGGAGGCTGAAGAAGTAGCCAAACTGGTCCTGTTCCTTGCGTCCGACGATTCGTCTTATGTGAACGCTTCGGAGATCGTCGTCGACGGCGGTGTTACCGGAGCCTTGTTTGGCGCGCCGGTATATCGGTAGCACCAGGGACGGTGTGCGCGGTAGCACCACCGCTTCTCCTCGCGGTTAGGACACACTCACACGGGCGTTTAACGGCCGCGTGCCGGAGGTTCAGGGGTGGAGCGAGGCGTTCCCGGGTCTAGAGGCAGCTTCCCGTGCGATCGAACTCGCCGCTTGAGCTCAGGCTGCCGCTCTTCCTCGGGCTCCTCCTGAATGGATATCTCTATTGGGAATTCAGGCACCAAGCCCGAGCGAGCAATCTCTCCGCTGGAGTCAAAGAAACGCATCTTACCCCTGCGGTCGCAGATCCACACCTCTTTTGCGCCCGTCGCGAAGTAAAGCCCGCGCTTTTCTTCCATTTGCCGGACGGTATTGCTCGGTGAAATGATCTCGACACAGATCGGGGGAGCCGGCTGAAGCGGCAGATTCGGTTCCTCGAGAAGCGCGCGGCGCTGTTCCGGAGTCAGCCAGACCACATCGGCGATTTTAACCGCTCCAATGGACGTTTCGACCGGTTGCTCCGTGAAGGCCTGCGACCGGCCTAGTAAGCGGTCAAGCTGAGCCTGAATCTCCTTAGCCTGAGAGCGATGGATGAAATCAGGAGGCGGCGCCATAATAATCTGACCATGAGCATCCGTCTCGATCCGTTCGAGGCGCTGCGAGAGCTCGGGATCGCTTAAGATTTCTTGCCAGCGTTTGGCCGCCGGGCTGAGATGGGCGACGCTCATAAGTATTCAATACCATTGCTAAGAGCCGTTGGCGAGACGGGGTTATTCTTCACCTCGGAGCCGCCCCCGCCGCTACTTCCTGCTGTTTGGCCGCTTTCATCTTTTCCTGGCAAACCGCCAGCCGGTATTTCCATTGTTCGCGGACTGACCCAGCTGAATTCTTGATCCCGTTTTCGATCTGCTCCTTCTCGAGCCGCAGTTCTTCCGCTTTTGCCTGCCACCGCGACTGGAGCTCGGTCCGCGCTTTTGCCGCATCCAGCGTTGCCGCCGGTGACGGCGAGGGAGCGGCCTTCCTTTTTTCAGTGTTTCCGTTCTGACTCACCAACGCCACGTGAGTTGAGATCTTTCCTTCCCGCTTCGCCACAGACTTTCGTTTCGGCAAAGGCGCCGCACTTGGCTCTGGGTTCGCATAATCGGCGGCAGCCGGAATCAATGCCGGGGGTTCCTCCCATACTACCCCGGTCCGATCGGCCGGCGAGGCGTCGCGTCCGCGGCTCTTGGGACTTGGGCTAGCCTTAGGCGCCGGAGACGGCAAATCCACCTGAGCGCTCTGCAATTCCGTGCTCGTCTTGGTCGTCTCCGGACTCCCACCGGAAAAATCCATTTCCACCGTTGCACGTTCACCGGCTTTCAATTCCACTTCCCGCGTCTTATCCGGGGCATTCGAGGCGGTCAGGAAGAGTTTATGCCTGCCGGGAGATACCAGGACGACCGCCGGCGCATGACCGTAGCCGGTTCCATCGATTACGAGCGCCGCATCGATCCGTTCGCAGGTTACGACCAGGGTTCCGTACTCGTGCTTGAACTGGTAAGCGACAATCTGACCATCGCTCGGAGTCAGCGTCTGCGTGAGCGGGCCGAGGGGTCCAAAACGGGAGGTAATTTCTACTGGTTGACCGCCCGGCAAATCCAAGGTCAATGGAGTGACCCCTAACTCCTTACCTCCTGCCGAAATCACCGATCCCGGCGGATCGCTGGTGATCACAACCTCCGCACCGTTGGCAGCTACTATCAGCAAGCAAGCCAAAATCATCCCCCATCCGAGGCGGACTCCGGTAAAATCCCTTTTTGTATGAAAATCAGTAACCATAATTCTATCGATTAAACAGTTACCTCGGAAACGAGCTCACAACGATTCCGCTTCCGGTCGTAATCAATATGACCCTTTATCGGCCGGCCCTCGGCCCTCAAAATCCCCCGAACCATCGCGCCGCCGAGCGCCCGCAAGGCGGCTTGCTGCAACGGCCTGGCACCGAACTCCGGCGACCATCCTTCCCGCAGGACATACTCTAAAACACTACCTGACAAAGTGATGTCGTGTCCCTGGCGCCGCACGATTTCCAGGCACCGGTCCAAGTGCAGCTTCGCGATTTCTTCGAGCACCTCGTCGCTCAGCCGGTTAAACACACAAACCTCATCAAACCGCGCATAGATCTCCGGGCGCATATCCTGAGTCGCCGCCTGAACCGTGCGGCGCACCAAGGTCTCGCGATCGCGGGTCCGGCTTTCCATCAGCATTTCCGAACCGATGTTACTGGTCGCAACGACGACGTAACCCCTCAAATCCAGCGTGCGGCCGGCCGCGGTGGTAAACCGTGCAGCACTCAAAATTTGCAAGAGCAGGTCCAAGATTAACCGATGACCCTTCTCGATCTCGTCGAACAGGATCACTCCGGAGCCTTGCGTCTGGTCATGATAGCGCCCGAGAATCCCGTCCTCGCTCATATTGGCGCCGCGCAAAATATCAATCGAGTCAACCGTCATGTACTCGCTCATGTCGAGGCGGATCAGATGCTCGCGAGTTCCAAAAAGCCGCTGCGTTAATAGTTCGGCGGTCTCGGTCTTTCCGACGCCCGTCGGCCCTAGAAACAACAGGGAGGCGACCGGCCGTTTGGGAAGCCGGATCCCGAGAAAAGCCCGCTGCAAAAGGCTCGTCACCTGCGCGATGACCTCTTCTTGGCCCAGGATCTGGCTTCCCAGGTAGGAATCCAGCCCGGTCAACCGCTCGATCGTGACCGAGTCAACGATGGTCATGGCGACGGCTTTCCCGTGGCGACCGGCCCGCTGTACTGGATCAAATGGTTTCCCCAATCCTTGAGCGGCTCTCCAGGCGCGTTGCTATTGGTTGGGGTTGGGCTCGGGGTAGTCCGGCCCTGACCTCCCTGCCGCTCTTCTCTCAACTGCTGGTTCTGTTTGAGAAGCTCCTGAATCTCATCTTTTAACTGATTATCCTCCTGAAGCTTCTTATGAATGTCGTCGGTCGCTGACTCGAAGTTCCTTTGCGCTTGCTCCGCCGCCAGCCGGGCCTGATCTGCTGCCGCCATCGCGTCACGGACCCGCTGATCATTGGGAGGTGGCTGATAGGTCGGCGGATAAAAAACTTCCTTAGGTCCTGTCACCAGCTTCGCCGCTTGCCAGTTATTTGGTAACCTCAGGTCCCAATGCGCGGATTGCTCAATCCGATAATAAAGGTGCGCCTCATCCATGCCCCCTTCGCGATTGGGCAAGCGACCAATGGCGTAGGCGTGCACTTCATCCGAAACTCTCGTCTGGTTAGTGCGTGGTAACTTTTTTTCGCAGTAGGCGTCAGGTGGAGGCGGAGGCAAAATCGGCGGCGGGCCCACGAGTGGCGCCGGCAAGCAATTCGCAGCCGGAGGCAGCGGCACAACGCTCTTACCATCCGGCGGATCTTGTGCCAGAGACATCGCCACCAACCCAATAAAAAGACTAGTAATGAATGCGCACGTCCTGATTTTGATCATAGCCTTGACCTCGCTCTTTTGATTCTTGTTGTGCTTGGGTCCCAAGCTTTCGTTCAAGCTCGATTAACTGATCCACGCTAATCGCCGCTGAACCGCCCGGACTCGGAGATGGACTTGCACTTCCTTGCGGGCCATCGTCGCTGCGCTGTTCCTTGGCTCCGACCGACCTTTTATCGGGTCGAATGACCGTCATCGGATAAATGTAAAATTCCTTTCCGGCCTTTACCTGGACGTAAGTTTCGTCCCCGTCGTTCGCGTTCAGGTATTTGAGGACGAGCAACTCCATCACATTGCTTAGGCCTTGCAGCCCCGCGTTTTCCGGCGTGTGCTGTAACACATTGGACGCGCCGCCCGCACCGGCATAGTAATTGCCCTGCACGCTCTGAAAGCCTTGAGCCACTCCCGCCAAGGCCGCCGCCCCAAAGGCTTTCAATTCGGCGTACCGGTCAGTGTAGTAAATGTTTCCTTGCAGGCCCGCGGACCCGTCCTCAAGCCCGTATTCCTGATTTTCAGGGTCCGCTTCCCGGTCGCACGCCACTCCCTCAAGCTCGTACTCTAGGCCATCGGGAAACGTAAGGGACCAAGTGCCTTTCACCTCGACCCGGTCCCGGACCCGTCCGGCGGTCGCGAAACAATTCACGAGCGCCCCTGCGGGGATGATCAGATGGCTGGTCCCATCGTTGCGCTGCCAAACATCCCGGATCACTTCTCCCACGACCGGGGTATCCATGTGGGAGCTATCCACCGTGTTGACCAGCGCGCAGGGAATGAAGATTCCGCGCGGCAGCCAGATCTTGGGTGGCGCTTTTCGGACCACCGGCGTCGGAGTGGGAGCCGGACTCGCCGAAACGTAAAAGGAGACCGCGGACTGGACGGGCGGCGGGGTCGCGCGCGGCTCTTCCTTTTGTTGTAAAGCCGTCCCTCCCGTCTGCGGCAGCTTTTCGACAACCGGCTGGATCGGCACCACGGATCGATTTTCCACCACTTCTTCCTGTTGAGCCCGTTCCGGCGCGACACTCGACGCTGGCTTAACCTCGCCCAGCTCCCGTTGCGGCCCTGTGTTCGCAGGACCTCCATGCCTCCGCTGCTCCGCGATAAACCATGCGATGACGAGCAACCCGCCGATCAGGGGCAGGACCGCGCCCGGCATCGTGGTAAAAAACCTGATGATCTTCTGCGCCATATCTCTCCTTTGGATCAAGAAACCCTTACGGACCGGTCTGCGTGCGCGGGATTACCTCCTTGCCCTCGTCCTCCGGCCTTCCTACCCGGAACTTGGGAGCGTAACCACGCCCCGTTTCCTGGGACTGATAACGAGTCGGTGTCTCCGTTACGGGGGCCGGCAGAATGATCCGAAACTCATTCTCGATGGAGAGATGCGCGCGGCTGCCGTCCCAATCCCCCTGCAAGACGACCGATATGGGAACGGTCTGCCCGGCGGGAATCGGTTGCACGACATCGGTTAGTTTTGCCGGATGGATTTCCTGCACGACCTGGACCGTGGTAGAACGCCCATCGAAGATGAGCGGCTTATTGAGCCTATTCTGCACCGTCCCCTGCAGCACGATGATATCCTGTTTCTCAAACCGGTGGACGGTCTGGACGGTCGTGATCGCCCAGTCCGATTCCGAAGTGTAGTTCCCGGAGCGCACCGAATAATCGGCATACAACTCCGGAGAACTCTTCTTCATCAACTCCGCGTCCTGTGCCCGTCGCAGGTATCCGACTAACAATTCCGGGTCGTAGCGCAGACGGTTAGCGCGCACGTCTTCCTCCGTTACTTCCTGGCCACGCCGAACCTGAGGGTCCGTCTTTAGATAGGTGACGGCCAGGTCCGGTTCCGGGCCTGAAGCCACGTCAAAGACATACAGCTTCCCATCTAATAAAACCGTCATCACGACTTTCGCTCCAGGCGTTAACGCATGGAGCACCATTAACGGCGAACCCTCGGGGTGCTCCAATGCGACGCTACCTTGCAGCGCCGCTTGGTTCTCATGCGCACCGGCACTAACCAGACCTAAACCGAACGCGCCACCGATCGCGTCCGGAAACAACAAGGTGGTCGCAACGTTTGGATTAATCGTGATCTGCATCGGCGCTGCAGGAGTTAACACGCGCGTATCGATGTGCTGTGCATTGACGTTCCCGGTCAGCACTACCGCGAGCAGGCAGGCGGCGCGGAAGGTTCGCGGTCTCCGGGTGAACATGCTTGGCATCGTCTCTTCAACGGGGCCACACCGCCTGGCTGCTAGATGTAATTTATTGACGCTCATGAAATCGCGTTTCATAGGCCGTGACAACAAGCGGGTATCGGCCGTTGTGCGCCATATCGTTGTTTGCGGTTAACTCTAAGAAAACCGTCACCGGCTTTGACTCGTCCACCGAGCTTCCGTTAAAAAGCGCATGACGGAACACCTGCCCTTCCACGCTCACCAGCGCCCTGGTTTGATCCACCCGCAGTTCTCGGACAGTGCCACTCTCAAATTTTTGGTGAATCTGCTGGACCCGGAAAGCGTCTGCGTCTTTCTCAAGCTGTCCCTGAAGCGCCTTGGTCGTCGTCGGGTTAAATAACCGCTCCAATCTGTCAGCGTCATCGTAACCCTCGGGGTTACGATTGAAGATGGTTTCCGCCGCGAGCCGTGCCACTTCCGCGTGGATGTGCTGGCTCGAGTCAAACGAGCCTGCGCTCGACAAATAAAAGGTGTCCCGGGAATCCATCGCGGCAAAACGAATCGGCTGCATCATCGCGCGCACGGTGAGCTGATGATCCACAAAGTCCCAGATGACCGCGGCGACAAAGAGGCCGACCCAAAGCCACACGGTCATCAACCGCCGGCGCATCAGGATTGCGATCCCGCTCACTGGATGATTCCTCCTTCCGGTGCCGGACTCGCCGACGCGCTAACCGGCGCGGGCCTCGCGCGCGAAGCTCTTTCAACCCGCACAAAGAATTCTCGGGCAATCGATGTGACCGCATCGCGATGGTCAGGGCCGCTGTAGACCAGCGCCGTGATTCCGATGGCGGTCACTGCTGCGATCACGATAAGCCAGCAAATGACCCGCGGCAGGACGTACTTCGTCACTTTCATTAAGCCGGCCTCCGGCTGTACCGGCGCGGGCGCACCAGTGTTGTGATCGGAGCGGGTTCTTCGACTGGGTCGACGAGCTCGGAGGCGCCACCTGACTGAGCTGCTCCCGCACCCTCATTTCGCACCGCGCTCCGGACCCCTAGGCGAATCAGATATCTCGCGCCTCCGATCGCCTGGCCACCGGCCTCGCCCAAGAGCGCCGCGATGCCGGGCTGGCCCGCCACGATCTGCCGGCTGATCATCCAGGGAGCCGCAAGGGTTGAGCAGATTGTCCAGCCCCCGAGGGCAATCCACCAGAGAAAACCCCCGCTCAGATAATTCACAACCCCGAGCGCCTGGTTGTTGCTCGTATTCAGAGCGAAATCCAAGAGCAAGTTTGTAATCAGCGATGCGATCCCCCACCCCAACGGCCAAAGGCAAACGGCGATAAACCCGGTCAAAAAGCGGCTCGCAATGCCGTCCAGTCCGCGAACTAACAACAAGCCGAAGAAGATGGGCGAAACTGCCAGTGCGACCGAGAAGAGCATCTGTTGTAAAAGCGAAACGAGCCACATCAGGAGCATGCCGATCACGCACAACACCATCACGAAAAAGCCTAGCAGGAAGGCGGGAAGGGCGTCCAACCCCATGCCGGCCGCCGTAAACAGAGTCATTGGAGAGGAACCTACGCCGGTATTGTATCCGGCCGCGGCCGGCGCTCCGTCGATCTCAGTGACTGCCTCCCCGCTGAAAGTCACCGTGTTGTTCGGATCATAGATATCGACCCGGCCGGTCAGCCAATCGGCTGTCGTGTCGTCGAAACGCCCGGTCAAGACTTGGCCATTGGCGAGCGTCACCGTCACGGTTTGACCAACTTGCAGATTGTATTTGTTGATCAGGTCGGGTGAAAATGCCAACGAGACTCCTGAGACTAATTGGTTATCATGATTGCCGATTCCGTTTGCGCTGTTCGAATCTCCATTCGGGTCGCCCGCATACCCGTAATGCGTGATTTCGACTCCGCCGCCGGTCGAACCGCCGTTCGGCGTGGATGAACCGGGAGGAGGTGTCGTCGCAGCCGAACCGCTGCTATTGACAAGCCCACCGAATTTCGTCGCCAGAGCCTGCTCGTAATTTGGTAAGACATTTGCAAGGTTCGCCCCGATCTGATTGTTGAGATCGGTCAGCCCGTTGGTCACATACCCCGCCCATTGCGGCATTAACCCGAGGGCCGCGAAGGCAATCAACATCTTCACGAGGTGACCCGGCAGTAGAGAGACGGAGCCGCGCCCCTGAGCCAGTGCGATTTCCCGCACAAACCCGCCAAAGCCCAGCACCAGACAGACGGGCAACAGCACGGCATGAAGCTGCGTCACATCCGCCTGAAAACCCGGTAATAGACTGTTTAAGTCCTCGCCCATCCTCTTTGCCCACTAACTCCGTTTTGCCGGACTCGCTCCATTCGATCCGTTGGAACTGCTCAAGCTGCTCACCGGGCGGCTTGCGAAAGACTTTGGAACGGCCATCGTGCCGGCCATAATTGAGCCCGCCGCTGTCCATTGGCCGGTCAGCGGCGCCGCCGCCGACGTCGCAATCGAGATGGACGTTTGCGCAGTATTAACCCCGGCGCTGAATAAGGAAATCAGCGGCTGCTCGCCCGCGGAAAGCGCCTTGGTCACTAACCATGGCGCCGCGACGCTTGAAAACAGTGCCCACAAGCCAACGCCGATCCACCAGATGAAGCCGCCACCGAAGAAATTCAACACGCCCAAACCGGTGTTGTTGGTTGGGTTCAGCGCCAGGTTTAACAAGGCGACCGTTACCAGATTCGCGATTCCCCACCCGATCGGCCAACAAAGAACCGAGATGTAATTCGTGAAGAAACGGGCGGCCATTTGGCCCATCGGGGGAAGAAGAATGCATCCCAGAAAAATGGGCGATACCGCGAAACAGACTTCCGCCAGCACCTGTTGCAGCAGCCACATGATCCACATCGCCAGCATTCCCAGAACACAGCAAATCATGACGAAAAGCGTCTCGATCGCCGTCTGCACCCCGGTCGAAGCGTTTGAGAGCGCTTGCCAAAGCGTTCCCGTGGCTTGTGCGGCAGCGGCGCTGGGAGAACCTAAACTCGAAAACCACGAAAGTGTGTTTGATGCGGCATTCCCGACCCATTGGAATGGGTTTGTTTGTTGCTGCTGGACTGGCTGAGCAGCCGGCTGTCCGCTGGTATTTACATTTGCACCAAACTTCTTCGCAACGTCGTTCGCGAACGTGGCCAGCACTCCGGTCTGATTCAAGCCTGCTTGCGCACTGACATCGTTAACCATATCGGTAACTGTCGGATACCACTGCGCAATTGTGCTGAGTGCGCAAAAGGCCACTACCATCTTTACGCAGTACGGCCAGACTCCCTGCAGCGATCTTTCCCTGAATGCGGCTACGACTTTATATACCAATCCCCCAAAGCCCAAAACAAGGCACACCGGTAACAGAACGTTGTGCAAGTTATTGGCGGAACTGACAAAGGTTGGTAGCAGACTGCTCAAGTTCATTTTTTTGGAGTTGGGGTTGGCGAATTTGATCCCGACAGCCACTTCCTTATATCGTCCCCTGTCATCGGCTTGAGTTGCGTCTGCGACAGGGTCTGAAGATCCTGCGCGAGGCCTTGCTTCAGCTGAGTCGAAGCCTCCTGCTGTTGCCGCTGCTGTTCTCGGTTTTTGTATCCCGTGTACATCATGGCACCGATGATCAAAGCCAGAACCGCTACCGACACCGTGCCGAAAATCGCTCGGATCCACGCAACTGCCTTGGTTGTCACTGTCATTGGATTTCCTCCTTCTATTGGATCACGGCTCCGCCGCTTGCCGGGATGTTCGTTGGTGCCACACTCGTCGTGGTCTCTCCGGTCGAATTACTCCACGGCGCCGGTTGCATGTAGATCGGAGCGACTCGCGCGAACGAACCTAAATCCTGTTCAAAGCCGTTCTGCAGTGACGCAGCGATCTGCTCTCTTTGCGTTGCGCTGTATACGGTTTGGGCCGAAGCGTTCTGGACCTGTCGCAGTTTGGCCTGCTCGATCACCTGTTGGATTTCCGCATCGATGTGGGTCATCGACGCGTTCAAGGCCTGAACCACCGCAGTCCACTTCTGGACGTCGCTCTGAGTCGTCGCGGCTTGCAGACTCTGGAGCGCGCTATCCCGTTGCGTTTGCACCGACTGGCGCTGGGCTATTAAAGACGCGATAGCCTGCTGTGCCGCTTGTGCGGCATTGTAACTGGCGTTCGCAAATTGATAGTTGCCGGTCGCCGGCAGAAATTGTCCCCCACCGTACGTGATCACCCCTTGCCAGTTCGGCTGTTTGTACGCCGCCAAGATGGAATTAAACTGGCTCTGAAACCCCAACGGATTGGTCGCATTCTCCATCTGAACGATGTCGGCGGAAATGATGGCGTAATCGCGGTAGAGCGAGGTGATCGAATTGACTCCCGTCAATTGCGATAAGGCCGCCGGATCACCCATCCGGGCCAGTTGGACAACTTGCTGTTCGTAGCTGCGCAACGTGTTTAATTGGGTTGCCGCCGTGTTCGTTTGCTGCGCGACCCAATTGGCGTAGTTCACCACCTCTGAAACCCCGTACTGGGCCCAGCCGATCGTGTCGTGCCACGTATAGGCATCCGCCCAACTCACTAACACGGTTAAGCTAATTGCGTTTATCAGGATCTGACGACGCATTTCATTTTCTCCTTTCTATTCAACGACCTCCACCACTTTGTAATGGCCCTCTGTGATCGTGCCGTCGGGTTGTTTTTGTTCCAGCACCCAAACCGTCACATACTTGCGCTGCAGCGCGGGCCTTTGATCATTGTAGCCCGGCTCCTGCATCCGCCGCTGCGACCAGTACAAATTCTTAATTTCGTCGCTCACCCCTTGCGCATAGAAGTCGTTGGCGACCTTCTTTTCGGCAGGGCTTTTCAACCGGTAAAACATGTCGGCGGCCGTCCCATGCCCAGCCGGCGAGGACGCGCAACTCACTAGCCCAGTCGCAATCGCCGAGGCGACTAACGAACTAAGCAGCAGCGACTTCGTTCCGTGATTGCATCTGCATTCTCCGATCATGCAACAAATCCTTCCTTTTGCGTTCAAACGAATCGGCGGAGGCCTCCGTGATGGCCATGACCTCATCGCTAAGATAGTTTCTTCCAACCGTGAAGACCGGCCGCTCCCCTGTCTGCCGAACCCACACAAAACCCGCGTAGGCTTCCGGTGTGCCTTTCATTTCGGAGGGCAGCGGAAATGCCCCAATCTTATCTTTGATCACCTCGGGCAACGGTAAGAATTCGCTCAAGCCATCCAAGTCGCGCCGGTCCACATTGCGCAGTAACATCAGCGCCATTGAATTGCCGATAATCGCTTTGGCAACGCTTGGATGCGCTTCTAAGAGCGAGGTATATTTCTGCAAAATGCTGATCACTTGGCAGCCGTACTTGCGCATGCGTTCGTAGAAATCGATGACGATTTTTTCCGCGTCCGGCACTTCCAGAAACGCGGTCATCTCTTCAATCACCATCTGTTTCTTCACCGAGCGCGGCATGGACATCAGATGGTTCCTGACATGATTGGTGATCAGGAAGCCGGCCACCGCGCGCAGTTCCCGCTCGGCTTGCGTGATCCGGCTTAAGTCAAAATAAACAACTTTCAGCGGGTCACCCGGACGCACTGAACCGGAACCAAGATCAATCGTGCTCGGTCCATCGACGATCGGACCGTACTGACCGTCCCGCAGCCAAGGCCGCAAGAGACTCGCGAGACTGGCACAGGTCTCGGGATGATATTTCCCCCGGCGGGCGAGCGCGTTTAACTCGTCCTGCAGGTCGAACAATGTCGGGTACATCCCGGCACTGAAACGCGAGAAGGCCAAATCCCGCACCAGATGCGCCGTCGCGCTGTTGCGGCCCAGACCGACGATCGTCTCTTCCGAAAGTTCGATCTCTTGAGCGATCTGCTCCCCAAGCTCCGGCGCCTCGCGCAGCTCGTCTTTAAACTGCGCGAACACATCGGCGAATCCCTCGTCGCCGGTCAGTCTCCGCGACTGATATTCGAGTAAGATCGCGACCTCTTTCGAAACCTCGTAATACTCTTCGGGGTGCGCCTTTTTCCAGGCGCCAAAAGCATTTTCGTACAGCCGAGTAATCGTCTCGGACAGCACGCTGGCCCTGAGGCGGTCTTTGTCTTCATCGCGGCTCCGGCCCACTAACAAATGACAAAGCGCGACGGCGCTCGCGAGTTGCTGGGCGCTCAACGGCAATCTTCCGGTATCGAAAGGGTTAAAGGTCTGACCCCCATTGGATCGCACGACGATCGGACGGCAGTCGGGATCTAATTCGTAGACCGTGCGCTCCCAGGAAAAGCCGTGATCAATCACGACGATGAAGCCGAATTGTCCCGAAGATTGCAGGACCACGGTCTGGGTCAGGGCGCTCTTTCCGCTTCCGGTGGTCCCACAGACCAACGTGTGCGCCGGTTCTCCGCCAATAAAACAACAACCTCCCATTAGGTTGTTGAGATCGCCATCGGCGATCCAATCCGCCCTTTCGAGCTCGCCGGTCGGCGTCGTCCCCGTGCACCACAGGTTGGCGAGGTTCAGGTCGTCAATCTTGTGCCAATAGTCCGGGTACTTCACCCACGGCCCAAAGCTCGGAGTCGCGCAATTGTAGAAAGCGAGCGTGCTAGTGGGAAGGACCGGCCGATAGGGCTCGGCGCCGGTCTTCCCCATCGCGGCTCGAACCGCTTCCATCTTCGATTCGAGGCCTTCGCGCGTCCGGTCCTGCACCACGGCGAGGATCTGCGCCTTATACGGCAGGACCTTATTGCTCATCAACCGGCGGGCCCGTTCCCGGTGTTTCTCGAGGCCCACTTCGCTCTGAAGACTCGGGTTTTTCGCGTCCAGGTTACTCATCAGTTTCGAGTACCGGTCCTCCTCGTGCTGCAGCTCTCGCTCGACCGATAACGGCTCCATGTTCACGATGACGCGCAGCCCCGGGATCGACAGCGCAAAGAACGAGTCCATGGTGTGAGCCCAAGTCGAGCGCGGCATCGTCTTCATCACCCACACCCCGAAGTAATGCCCGTCAATGTAGAGGCCATGGTCCGGTTCCTCTCGGGGCGCAGCATCGGAAAAGCGGCACAAACTTTCGATCGTGCGCAACCAGTCCGTCTCATCGGGATTCACGGTCTTCAGAGCCAGCTGCCCGGGGGACCAATAGCCCATCAAATCCTGCATATGGCCGGTACTACTGAGCGGTTCCACGCTTCCGCCGCTGGCTTGAAGCAGCAGCTGAAAAAACTGCGATCGCTGATCAAAGGATCGCTCGACGACTTGAAAGAGATACTCAAATCCCCTCACCTTCTTTCCGCTCTCGGTGGTTAGCTTCGCCAGCTTGGTCGAGAGATAGAGACGGCATTCCGTCCGCAGGAGTGTTTCTCTTTCGATCCGCGCGCGGTACCGACGGCTGAGTTCCTCCCTCACCTGCCGGGTTCTTGAGACGAGAGCCTTTTCCGTTTCCAACTCGTAGCGGGCCAGAGGGCCCTGATAGTCGGAGCTCGTGTAAAACTGCAATTGCAGCCGCTCATCCTTCTGGCAGGCGGAAAGGACTTTCCGGATATTGTCTTCCAGCTCGATGAAAGCGTCGTCATCCGACGCGCTGTTGTCCGGGAACTGAATTCGGTAGCCCCGGCTCAAGATGCCGCCCCTTCCTAGGTCTCCCCACACCAGGTGATCGTCGACAAAGTAGCCGTCTGGAATCAGGGCGCTCATTTTCCCTTGGAACTAAACTCGCCGGGATGCCGCGGCGCTTTGCCCCGAACCCAGAACTCCGGCGGCCGATCGATGATCCCGATTAGATACAGCCAAGACTGCAGCCGGAATGCGCCCCAAAAGGCTAGGTCGAGCGCATAGGAGTCGGGTTTGCCGTTCACGAAGAATGCGACAAAACCAGTGATGACCCCGAGCGGGATAATCCCAACGATCAATGACGGCACGGTCTCCAAGCCCCACATCGCATTGGCGACCCGGAAAAGGCCAAGACTCAAGCCGACGCCGATCACCAGGAGTACGACTGACTGGCCCGAGAAGATCCAGACCGAGGGCCGACCTTCCCGCGCGTTGTCATTTGTGCGCAACTGCAACGGCATCCTTGGCCCCTCGCCTCCTAGTTTACCGCGCCGGCATTCGGCTGAATATTCGCGCTAAATCCACCCGCGTTGTAGACAGCGGTCACGATTGTCCAGGACAATCCCGCGATTGCCGCGATCGTGAGCGCCGTTTTTACTCCGCCGACGGATCGCTCATGAAATCCCTGAAACACTGCCCCAAGCAGGGACGCTAAACAGATCACCATCGATACGGCCTGGATGATTCCAGCCACGCTGTCTAATCCGGCAAGCAAGCCGGCCACAACCGGAAAAAATAAGATCTCCATAATCCTCCTTGAGTGGGTGCTAACTCCGTTCGGTGCGGACCTTATCTTTTCGGCCGCTTTTTTGGCAAGCGAAAAACTTGAGTTCCATAGTTACTGCTTTGATTAGAAAGTACGGAAAGATAAATTGCAAGATCAAAATTGATATACTATAGGATAAGTAATAAGGTGAAGTATGGAATCAATCGAGTTTATGCAGATTCAGGCCTTGGCACGCAGCGCTCGCACTTCAAGGGTGCCGCCAATCCGGCATAACTCGCTTGGGCTCGAACCCGCATGCGCGGGACACTTATTCCGTTTGGCCGCCTGCGGCGCCCTTGACCTCCGAGCTTCTCCCGCGTGCGGAAAACGGTGGCTGAAATTTCTGTTGGGCAGAGCTCAACGCGAAGGCGCGTTGGTTCACCAACAAAATCAAACAAACACAAATAAGAAACAAGTTAGAGCCAGTTAACCTATGAACATCAACAAACTCCTGTTGACCGGCAACCTCGTCGCCGATCCCGAACTCACCGGAACCAAGAACGGCAAAAGCTTAGTCAAAGTGGCGCTCGCCAATAACGACTCTTTTCTCACGGAGTCGGGCGATCGCGAAACCGTGACGAGCTTTGTCGATCTCCAGCTCTGGGGTAAATCCGCGGAAGCCCTCGCGAAGAATGGCAAGAAAGGCCAGGAAGTCTTTATCGAGGGGCAAGTCCGCCAGGAGCGCTGGACCGATAAGCAGGGAGCCAATCACTCGCGCCTCGTCGTGCGGGTCGATTCGTGGCAATTCACCCAATTCGCGAAACGCAACTGATTGGCCGTCCGGCGAAGTCCGGGAACCCCCTAGGTTCCCGGACCACCGGCTATCGACCAGCCAGCGAGGATCAAGCATTATGCGCTCGCACTTTCGGACACGTCCCACGGACCCTCGGGCAATCCCGGACGCCGCCACCCCCGGGCTCCCCTCCCCCACCCCACAGAGTGGCATTCAGTGGATTGAACTCGATCGGCTCACGGTGGCGCCGGCCGGCCGGCGGAAAATCAGCTTCGAGTCCGTTGGGCGTCTCGCAGAGCGGATCCACGCCACCGGTAAGCTCCAAAGCTTAATCGTGGTACCGGCAGAAGATTTCGAATACCACGTCGTTGCCGGCGAACGGCGCTTGGCCGCACTGCAGCTGCTAGCCGAAAAAGGCCGAATCGTTCCCCGATATCCGGTGCCGTGCCGAGTGATTAACGCAAAGGCGGCAACCGGCGCCTTCGCCGAATTTCGCTCCGCGGCGAACCACCTCGAGACAGCGGAAAGGCGCCGCCGGTTTATCGATCTGTTGAACCAATGCCCCGGACTTCTTACCGGCTCCGAGCTCGCGACCCGGCAGTAGCAAGATTGCTTGCAATCTTGCTAGGGGAGTGGGAGGCTGCTTTGTATGAAGACCACTGTTCCCGAGCGTACCGCTGAGCAGTTGTCGGTTTTAGCAAAAGACGCCGGAATGAACTACGAGATGCTGGCCAAGGCGCTCAGCGTGTCCCGGCGCTCGATCAGCGGATGGCTCTCCGGGCAAGAGCCCGAACGAATCAACCGGGTCAGAATCAATGAGTTTGGGCGCTTGGTTGCGGAACTGCGCACCATCGTTAAGCCCGAAAAGCTAAAGACTTGGTGGAACCAACCGGTGGCTAACTTTGACGGATCCACACCGCTTCAGGTCCTCGAACGCGGCGAAATGGATCGGCTGTGGCGCATGATCTGGGAGATCCGCGAAGGGAATAGCGGGGACTAATTTTGTTTCCCTCTGACAGCAGAGTCTCCCCGATCTTGACGCGCTTGAGCCCTTGGAATATATGATCATAAGAACATATAAACTGAGCACAGGAGTGGCGAGATGGTTTCTGATGCCGGCGCCACTTGGCGAAGGTTGCCAGCTGACAACTCTTCGGTGCGAGATACAATCCAGCGGCATCGGTTGTCAAAGTAGGATCATCGGCATCCGCTTCAACCTGGCCTGTGTCATGAGGAGATCGTCTTAGAGCTTCATAGCTCCTACTTGGAGAACGAGCGCTCTATATGGATTTGTGAGCCGGAGAGTGTCTCGGGAGCAAGCGACCTTGTGGTATTCCTGGATGGCGAGCCTTATCGAGAGGGCATGGATGCGCTCTCTGTGATCGAAGAGCTGCGTGGCCAAGTCGCTGACTCGTGGTATGTCTTCGTATCACATCAGAGTTGGGAAACCCGTTCGCGCGAGTGTCCGTGTTATCCGCCATTTGCCGGATTTATTGGAGAAGAGTTACTGATCTGACTGGCGAGTGGGTATATCGATTTTAAGAGAATTAAGCGGCGAGTGCTGGCTGGCGTGAGCTACACGGGGTTAGCAGCGGCATTTGTAGCAAAAGAGTATCCCGGCACCTTTCAGAGGATCATTAGTCAGTCCGGTTCATTTTGGTGGAACGACTGTTGGCTGGTTGAAGAATTCCGACGGCTGGAGCGAAAGACAGAGTTCTACTTGGACGTCGGCACGCAGGAAACTCGTGAAAACGTCCGTCATGGGGAAGATCTCGTTCAGTTTGTATCGTAGATCGAAGGCGTCCGGCGCTTCAGAGACGCACTACTCGCTCAGGGCTATGCGGTGCGATACGCCGAGTTTAATGGAGGTCACGAATACGCGTGTTGGAATAGAACCTTGGTGGATGCACTCAAGTGGGGTGTGCCGCTCCCGTCCCCGGTCCAATAACCTACCCGAGCTCATTTGTTCGAGGTTTGAAGCCACCAGCCAAGCGAATTGGATTCGGCTTCGAATAGAGCTTATGTCATGATCGATCCGTCGCCACGAAAGGGCAAAGGTCACAAATATCACGGCAATGCACTGGTCACCGAGCCGAGGACCGAAACCCGAGAGTTGTCAGGTGACAACCTATTTTTTGCCTGGTCAATCCAAGGGGCCAGCCAGGGCAGTGCCCGGCGTGCAAAACTCTTAGAAGCTGGGCAGGCAGCCTCCATCAACCGTGAAATTTGTGACCTTACGTGGAGCACAGTTCTCCGGCGCGGAAGTGTCTGACGTTGCCTGCGAAGGAAGAGCGCCGTATCAAGGCGAGCTTCCAATATGTCCGGGGAGCTCCACGCGGTTAGGACAGCGGCGATTGGGATTCAAACGGTCTAACGGAATAGGACCGCCGCCATTTTTCGCCGGAGGCACGCAGAACAATGACGTTTCGTTTGCCGCGGTTGGGCGTGCAGAGCACTCCACGGGCCCGGCGGCAATTCCGCGGGGAGGTTCGGAGTGGTTAGATGATCCCAAAATCTCCCGGCTCGCTAACTCGGTTGTCAGCTCACAACTCTTGGTAACCACGCGAACGGATCACTCGATCTCCGCCGGAACGGTCGTGAAACCAACAGGACCAGGACGATACCAGGAAAGGACGCTCGTGCGTTTGCAACCGTCGAACTTGTGACCTTTCGGCAGGGAGCTTGTTCCACAAAATGTTCCACGTGGAAACTTTAGAGTCTCCCCGTTTATCCGTTAGCTCCGAGGGCGAGAAGAACGGACTGCGACTGAGTGCGCCTTCGTTCGGACAAGCTAGCATCACGGATGGCCATTTCAGAACATTACGCCCAAATTCGTCGAAAGCGGGGAGCATCGCTGATCCTGGTCCCGGGAGTCGCGGCGATTATTCGGGATGAATCCGGACGGGTCCTGTTTCAGAAAAAGCACGACGGAACTTGGAGTTTGCCGGCTGGAGCGATAGAACCTGGCGAGAACCCGGCGCAAGCCGTCGTTCGGGAAGTCCGAGAGGAGACCGGTCTCAAGGTCAAACCGGAACGAATCGTCGGGGTCTTCGGGGGGCGAGGATTTCCGGCACCGATATCCGAACGGACACCAGGTCGAATACACCGTGGTCTTGTTTGAGTGCTCGAAAGAGGGTTCGGCCGAGCAATTCGATAACGAAGAAACTCAACGTCTGGACTACTTCGCTCCGGGGGCGCCTCCTCCTTTGGGCCTCGCCTATCCAGCGTCGATCTTTTCGGCCTCCAGTGTTTCGACCTACTTCGACCAGGCTCAAGGATGAGGCCTCGCCATCTAAAGCGAACCTTGACCTCGATCGTTTCGAGATCAAGCGAGGCGTGCCCCCTGATGCGTTGCCATCAAGCGGAAAGCTGGAACAACCGACAATCGAAGCCAATCCGAGTTGTCAGCTGACAACTCGATCCACACTTCTCGCCTGGTGGGGGCAGATCTCGCCATCGCGTCTGATGAGACCTCGGCGTCTTGGTTCCATTCAGCGTTTTTCCAAAGACTTCCGGTTCCGAGGGCGGCGGAGGAAGGTCACAAATTTAAGGGTCATCCGCTCGAACAAAAATCCTGTCCGAATCTCTTCATGTCTTGCCGGACGCAAAAACATAGCCGTCCCGTCCGCTGTTCAATTCACGGCAGCAGTCTGCCGTACGGAAACAGCCCAAGGGATTGCCAAGACCTCCTTTAAGTCAGCACTGGGAAAGTTGTCAGCTGACAACTCAGGCCACCCGGGTCCCCTTGACGAGTGTTCGCAGAGGATACCGCATCGTTCGAGTCCGACCGGCTCATCCGGCGAACAGGCCCGAAGCTTGGAGTCCGAGCCCCCGATTTCGTGAGCCGTCGAACCGTGAAATTTGTGACCTTTGTCTCACCTCGCGCCATTAATTAAGAAATTAAGCCAAGCGAAATAGATCGGACCTCCGAGGTTCGAAGACATCGGTGAGACTGCGCCATTAAGATGCGCCCGAAGTTTAGGGTTCTTAAAGTTTGGTCACAAACCTCAAGGTTCGAAAAGGTCCGGCTGGCTACCCTCTGAAATCGAAAAACGTTGTCAGCTGACAACTTCGATCTTCGCGGCGGCTCAATTCCACGATCCTAGGCTGGGAGCCCTTCGTACCTGACAGCGCGCTGGGAACCACACGAGTCCGTCCTTCCTTGGCCTAACGGCTGGCGCCATTCCCGTTCGCGCTCTTCGCGGCTAGAACGTTGTTTGCCTTCAACTTCTTTCTGCGATCCGTCTCCGGAGTAAAACCTCCAGTAGAGGTTATCCGGGAGGATTGTTGCCAATTTCGAATCCGGTCCGGCGACCGTGCTAACATGGTATCAGAAGTAAAACTGTTGCGGGTAACCTGGTTGCGAGTCGCCGAGTTTTTTGCGACCGTCATGGCGGCGTTATGACTGACAGCGGTTCCCCGAGCGCTGGTTGAGAAGGATCCGTGACCCGGGCCGTGTCCGCTACCGCCGTGGCCCGTACCACCGTGCCCGCTCCCACTGCTACCTGGACCATTGCCGGAAAAGCCTCCGGGGCCGGCCGAGCTGCTGCCCATTGAACCTCCGGGACCTCCGTGCCCACCGCTGCTGCCCGATCCACTACTTCCACTCGATCCGCTGCCACTCCCGGATCCACCGGACCCGCTGCCGCCGCCGCCGTGCGCGTGTACGTACGAGACTGGAAAACAAAAGACGCATAAGCCTAAAAGCAGGCAGCAGACCCTTCTCCTTAATAACCGTCCGTGAAACCAGCGAGAGATTCGCATCATACAACATCCTCCATGGGATACGACCCTAATGCCTTCGATCTATTCCAAACAGATGCAAGATCGTGCACGTGAGGTCTCTTTTGCTCGCTTGCATTACCAGTCGGTATGCGGTTCGCATTGTTGGCAACCGCCGCGTAGTTCCTGGGAGCCGCCAGCTAGCTACTTCCACAACTAAGTGAGAGACTCGTGGATCTTCGGACAGAGCGCTATCGCGTCCAATAAAACCAACCCTCGAAATTCACGACGAGGCGCTGGGCGATCAGCGTTGTCAGGTGGCAACGGGTTCTCCGGGTCTGACGGGAGTCCCATTGGCCGTGATCTAGATGCACGACCTAGTCAGTAAGGATGGCAGCCTTCCTGGCCCAGCGCTCAAGAGTTGTCAGCTGACAACTCCTCAATTCCGCCAAGCCGGCCAACCCGCCGACCGAAACGTTCTGACCGTCAGATTTGTGACTTTGAGTACCTGAACCCTGCGTTTTGTGACTCTTCACCGTCCAAAATGTGACCTTAGCCCCTTTTTCACCGTGCTATTTGTGACCGTCCACCTGCATTTTTGTGACCATCTGTGTTCACTCCGGCCGTCGCCTTCAACCCTGGAATTTGTGACCTTTGACGCTCGACATCTCGGCACCCGAGTCTTCCGGACCTTCCTGATTGTGACCTTTCGAAACACGGCGCGTATCCCGAACAAGAAAGAATTAAAGACGAAATACAAAGAAAGAATAAGACGACACCCTTCGTCGACCTCGTTTCTTTTTGGACCTTCTTCCAGAACCTCTATGAACGTCACATCAGCGGTCCTGGAATGACTACCATAGTCACATTCCCTTTGACAAACGTGACTTTCGCTGGCAAAAGCGATTCAACGCAAATGGCACAAACAGCTCCAGATGGCGAGCTTACATTTGATGTCCAGCCGGCATATCAATCGGTCGTCTGGCAGCACAACGGCATCACCAACACCCGTTATAAACTCACCGCTCGTCAGCAGAAGCTCCTCCTGTACGCGATCGCGATGATTGAACCCAATGCGGCTGAGTTCGGCAAGATCCGGGTTTCAGTCGAGGATTACGCTGGGCTGACCGGCCTCGAGACGGACAACCTCTACCGGGATCTCCGCGAAACGGCCATCGCGATCCGCCAGGCACCGCTGGTCGTGGATCATGTTGAACCCGGTATGAAGCGGCCCATGCGCCGGCATAGCGCCTGGTTCGAATATGTCGACGAAGCGGACGGTTCCGGATTTATTACGATTAAGCTGACCTCCTGGCTAAAGCCCTATCTTCTGCAGGTTCGCCGCGAGTTTTTTCAGTTTCAACTGGGTTTTGCCTTGGATTTGAAGAGCGAGTATTCGATCCGTCTCTATCAGTTTCTGAAGCGATGGGAATTTGCCAAGCGGCGAACCATCACCGTGGACCAGCTTCGGCTCGAAATCGGCGCGACCGAGATCGATCGCAAAGGCAACATTGTCCGGATTAACCTCGAACAGTACAAGCACCTCAAGAGCCGGGCGATCAATCCTGCGATCGAAGAAATCAACCGCGAGACCGATTTGAGCGTCTCGTACGCTGAAACCAAGTTTCCGCGGAGCAAGGCGGTCCAATCCGTCACTTTCACGATCAATAAAAACCTGGAGAACCTGGAGAAACTCCGGCCCGTCACCTTGCCGGAGCAAGCGCAGCTGGAATTCCCTGGCGCGCAATCGGAACCCGCGCTCGACGGGGCGACCCTAGAAGCTCTGACGGCGATCGCAAAAGAGTTTGGTCTCACTCGGACCCAGGAACTCGGGCTACGAGCTTACGCGGTCCGAGAGGGTCTGGAATACCTCCTGGACAAGGTACAAATCGTCCGGTCCCAACCCAGGACAAATGCCGCACGAGCGTTTCTGGCCGCCTTGAGAGACGACTGGAAACCGCCAAAGGCCGTTCCCAAAAAGAAGGCTACGAAACCGAAGTCGCTGCCGGGACTCACGGAGCCGCCAGGCTGGCGCGACTGGGTCAGGAAATACTACCCGCTTGCTACTCCAGATTCTTTTTCAGAATTGCAAAAACTCGGCCCGGACATCGCCGCCCAATGCGCGCAGGATCTAAAAGAGTTGTCAGCTGACAACTCGAATGCCTTAAAGCAATTGCCCGGACCAGCGCAAACCAGGCCGTCACTCAAAGCAATGGTAGAAAGCGCTCTCGAGCAGAAGAGCTAAAATTGATCGTGAGGAACTGGCCCCGGTTTCCGTGTTCGAGCCTGTTGCGAGGGCAACAGCGGCATACTCGGAAGGCCACACAAGACCGCCCCGAGGCATCCGGGGGGAAAGGTCACAAATTTCACGGTTGGAGAGCTCAGCAGAAAAAGTATTGACGAATCCTGCTACGCTCTGATAACGCTTAGAACCGTTAAGTGCGCGTTTCTCCGTTATGTGGCGAAACGCCGTTATTCCGGGTAATGAACGTTAAGACGAAAAACTCTGTTATTGATAATCTAATTGGGGGGGATGCCCAGCTCTTAAGCAAGCAATTGCAGCGGCTGCGGGAAAAGATTTTTCCGCCGGAGTCCAAGAAAGCCTTGCGGCGATTTACTAGCGGGGAAACGGCAAAGCTCATCGGGGTTTCGGACTCCTACTTGCGGCAACTCTCTTTAAACAAACAGGGACCGGTGCCCGAGACCAGTGCGAGCGGGCGGCGCCTGTACACCCTGGAACAGGTGAACGCTTTGCGCCGCTATGTTGCTGCCAGCCAGCCGGAGAAGCAGCACCAGTTTGTTCCGCACCGATCGGGTGATGAACATTTGCAAGTGATCGCGGTCACGAATTTTAAAGGCGGGTCCGGTAAAACCACCACGAGCGTTCACCTAGCGCAATACCTGGCATTGCGTGGCTATCGAGTCCTGGCGGTGGATCTTGACCCACAGGCGAGTCTCTCGAGTTTGCTCGGTTATCAGCCGGAATTCGATGTTCAAGCTAACGAGACCTTGTACGGGGCTTTGCGCTACGACGATCAAAGGCGGCCTTTGGCTGAAATTGTTCGAAAGACCTATTTTGACGGGCTTTCGGTCGTTCCCGGCAATCTGGAACTCCATGAATTCGAGCACACGACTCCGCAGGTCCTGGCAGAGGGGAGGAGAGCGGGCGGGGAACTTTTCTTTGCCCGGGTGGAGCGAGCGCTTTCGTCGGTCGAGGAAAATTATGATGTGGTGGTCATTGACTGCCCTCCGCAGCTCGGATTCTTAACGCTTTCCGCGCTCTGCGCCGCCACTTCGGTCCTGGTTACGATCCATCCGCAAATGCTGGATGTCGCCAGCATGAGCCAGTTTCTTCTGATGACGGCGGACCTTTTGAAAGTCGTTCGGGAGGCCGGAGGGGATCTGAGCTTCGATTTCTTCCGCTACATCATCACCCGTCATGAAACGAACGACGGTCCTCAGGCTCAAATTATCGCGTTTCTGCGTTCTCTTTTTGGCGACCGCGTCCTGACGAACGTTGCGCTCAAATCGACCGCGATTTCCGATGCCGGCTTAAGTAAGCAAACCATTTATGAAGTGGACCGCGAGGGGTTCTCGCGGAGCACCTATCAAAGGGCCATCGAGTCCCTGGATGCTGTTAACGGTGAAGTCGAGATATTGATCAGAAGAGCTTGGAGGAGAGAGTGAATCGAAAAGACACGCTACGCTCATTCCTGAGCGCGCAACCGGAAACGGAGGCTGGCGGTGAAAACCCGGAGTCGGCCGATCAGCCTGAACCGCAACACACCGGATCGGGTGCCGTTAAGGCCATGGGCGACACCTTGCGCAAGCTCACCGCCGATGCCGAAATTGGGCGGGTTCTCAAAGACCAGCTCACCGAAGGCGCTCGGGTGCTCGAGCTTGAGCCCCGGACGATCGAGCGATCTTTTATCAGCGACCGACTTTCTGATTCGGACGATCCTGACTTTCACGCGCTCATCGAGAGCATCAAAGCCAACGGGCAGCTCGTGCCCATCCTGGTCCGTCCTCATCCCGAGAAAGAGGGATTCTTTCAGGTCGCGTACGGCCATCGGCGCTTGCGGGCCACCGAACTGTTGCAATCCAAAGTGAGGGCGGTTGTTCGTTACCTGAGTGACCAAGAAATGGTCGTGGCCCAAGGGAAAGAGAATTCGGAGCGTCGCGATCTCAGTTTCATCGAGCGCGCCATGTTCGGCCTGCACCTCGAAGAGCGGGGGTTTGAGCGCAACGTCATCATGGCCGCTTTGTCCATCGACAAAGCAGAAACCGCCAAATTGTTGGGTGTCGCTCGCGCCGTTCCGGCGCAGGTTATTCTGGAAATCGGCCCGGCGCCCCGGATCGGCAGACCTCGGTGGATTGCACTCGCCCGGCTCTTGGCACAGCCCGGAAACGAGAAAAAGGTCAGTGGGATCTTAGCTGCTGATTCCTTTAAATCGCTCACCAGTGACCGAAGATTCGAGACCTTGTTTGCTTCCTTGTCCACGCAGAAAGACACCGTGCTTTCGAATGAGCACTGGTCCAACCCGCATGGACGCCGCGTCGTGACGATTCAAAGGCGGCCGTCGCGCACGACTTTCATTTTTAACGAACTCCTGGAACCCGCGTTCGGCGAGTATGTCGCGGAAAACCTCGGCAGTCTTTATACCCAGTTTAAGAGCAGGGGAGGGGAGTGAGAGAGTGAAGGGTGAAAGGGTGAGAAATGATTGGTGACCAGTGGACTCACTTGGCAAAAGTCGGCCTAGTTCTCAAGACGGCCGACAAAAAGCCGCTCGCGAAATCGGACGCAGGGCTGCGCAAAGCAACTTGACCGTGTCCGGGTAGTTGCAAATGTTGAGTATTACCGCCTATCTGGTACTAGTACCATATGAGCGGACATGTCAAAGGGGCTTGGTCAACCCTGCCGAATCTCCTGGCAGAGAAGAATCTCACCGTCGCCGATCTGCACCAAACCTTGAGGAAGCGAGGCTTCGAAGTGAATAAGAAGAGTCTCTATCGGCTGGCGGCCCCCCAAGCAATTCAGAAATTGGATACCGCCATCATCCGAGCCGTCTGCGAGGCGCTGGGTGTTCGCCTCCAAGACCTGATTCAGTTCCAGGAACCTAAGTTCGAGTTAAAGCATCTGGATCCGCGATCGCAGCAGGAGCTAGATCGCCTGATGGATAAGAATAATGAAGGCGAGCTCACGCAAAGAGAGAGGACACGATTCAAGGCGCTTCTTGATGAAGTACAGAAGATCAGTCTTTACAATGCCAAGGCTCTGGTGAGTCAGAAGCGAGTGCGTGAGCCAATACCGCGCGACATTCTAGCGGCTCGTTAATGACCCGGAAAGCGAGAAAGCCGGAGCCCCGAGAAAGCATTGAATCGCGGGCAGGCCGCCGATGTGAGTATTGCAGGGCGCCTCAGCCCGCAACGGGCATTCGCTATCACCTTGAGCATATCTTTCCCGAATCGCTCGGCGGAACCGATGATGTCGATAATCTGGCTTTAGCCTGTCCCACGTGCAATTACCACAAATCCAACCATCTACTCGGCCTCGATGAAGAAGGCCTCGCTGGCCGGCCGCTGTTCAATCCAAGGAGGGACCAGTGGCACGAACATTTCGAGTTCGATTCTTCGACCTTCCGACTCAAAGGAAAGACGGCCACGGGAAAGGGAACCGTGAACCGGCTTCACATGAACAACAGCATGCAACTTGAAGCACGCCGGCTGTGGGTGGAACTGGAACTCTATCCCTAGAAGGGCAGGAAACGGCATGGCGCCCGTTGTAGCTGGCCGTCAGTCTCCGCCGTTCTCTGTCCCGATTGCGTTGCCACCAGTGAACGGCACCGTGCAGTTGGTAACGACATTTCCTTGATAAAAGCTATTCCTGCCCACAGCCAGGCCGTAGGTGCTATTCGCGACGTAGTTGCCAACGAAAGCGGAGGAGCCTGAACCTGAGCCTGCAGTAACAATCCCCACGATAAATTCGGACACCTGATTGCCTTTCACTAGGACGCCCGACGCGGACGCTGAGACTTGAATCCCATTACCCGTCTGCTGCGTCCCGGTGCCGATAATAAAGCAGTCTTGTACCGTGGAATTGCTGGCCAACACCTGAACGCCGAAGACATTTTTTACCAATTGTAAGTTTACCGCTCGGCTTTGCGAACCCGCTAGGACGACTCCTGCCTGGAACCCCGAGATAGTACCGTTGCGAACGGTAAGATTCTCCCGCTTTTGGATCAGAACGCCATACACTCCATTTCCTGTATTGGTGATCGAAAATCCATTCAGGTTGATCACCACGTTGGGTGCCTCTACTTCAATTGCATTGCGTTGCCCAGCATAGGTCAGATTGCTTTGCAGTTGATAGTTGCCGGAAGACGTGACGACGTAGGGCAAGCTGCCGATCACGTTACCTGCAACGCTTAATCTCGGCATAAAGAAGAGGGTGCCAAAGAAGGCAACAAGCTTACAATTCCGCTTTAGGATTCGAAATTTCATAATCGGCCCGAGAATATCAAAACTCGTACAGTCTAGGGGAGCCCTTTTTAAGTGGCACTACGGCAAATTGAAGAGACAGAAATGGTATAAGCCACAGAAGGCCATCCTAGAATTGAGACTCAATCTTCTCTCATGGAATGAATCTAGCTCTACCGCAGGTCCTCCATGCAGAAGCATCTAACGGTGATCACCCATAGAGCCGGCATGGTTCACATCAATTGCCAGAGCGGGCAGCTGTTCTGGGAAGAAGAGAACCTCGATCCTGTGGTGAAGCAGTACGCCAAGAAATACCTCGTGCAGGAGGGTTTCATTGAGCAAGCGCTTGGGGTTCTTGACCCAGAGCCGCATCCAGTTCCGGATCTCTTCCTCGATGACGTTCTAAACTAACAAACCGGCAGCGGTTTTAGAGTCACTTCTCGCTGCAACCCGAGGACGTGTCAGGATCGACCCCTCAGCGCCGGCGGAGCTCATTTACCATCGGCGATGGTTTCTTCGTCCAGCTCCCCATCCGAGCCGTCATACGCCGGCGGATAATACAAGACCGAGGTGATTCCTTTTCCATTGGGTTCGACTAGATCGGCGATCCCTCGGGCCAGCTTTTCATGATAGGCGCTCACGCCCGGGCGCCGGATCACACGACAACGCCCGGACTCGAGACCATGAGATAGTCGCTCAACCAGTCCGCAAAGGTCCGCGTGATATGCCCGAACACTATCCCGATGACCTTCGATCGTCCCTCATTGTTTAAGCTAGTTGGAAGGTTTTTCTTCGGAACCGTTCCATCCTTCCTTCAATTCAGCACCGCCCATCGCTCGGCTGGTTGCACGGTCTCCCAGAACTCGACTAGCCGATTTCCTTTTCTTTTTCTCTCTGGAGCCACTCGCTTCTTCCTTAGAGTGGTGAACCGGGGCATACGCGTGTTGACTCACTCGTACTGGGAGAACGATATTTCCGTCGTCGAGTACGGCGGCATAAAAGGTCTGGGCGCTGCCGGCGACGTACCCGCGCATTTGGACAAGATAATAGGGGACCGGGGCGTTTATCCGTTGAACCGAGGTGGGCTTGGTAGAGGCAGCGTTGTAAAAACCGCCCGGAATCGTCCCACCGAGAGTTATTAACGAATTCGGGTAGTTATCCGATTTATCCTTCTCTTTCAATCCGGCCGCCCAACAGACCGCAACGACTTCGGCCGAGCCGGGTGTCACCGGAAAACCGGCAGAATAGCCTACTTGGGGATTCGGCTTTATTTTGCCTCCGACCGGAGTGCCCGGAGGAACGTACAAGCTGTAAGTCACTGGTCCGGAATCAGTCCGCACCGTATACACGATCGCCTCAGCGGATGAAACGAACAGAGGGGTGCTTAGCGCTAACGCAAAAAACACCTTTGCTTTCATCGCTCTTAACCTAACGTCCGTTCCGCGGCGAAAAATTCGAGGCCAGATCAAGGCATTCACATGAGGAATTTAGCAGCTTGGGGCGAAATTTTAGTGCGCATTTCCGCTTTGTATGTCGGGGACGACGCTAAACTTTCATGTGGAAGGCTGTTCAATCCCGAATTGGACTCGGACCGATCGAAAGCGCGCGATCACACTCACTGGGGATTATCCGACGTGGAACGGAATCAGCACTTTTGGCCGTCCCTTTCGACAAAATGGAAACGAGTCAAGTAAGCGTACCACCAGCGCCACCTTTTGGGATGGATCGGAAGGGCTCGACCTAGTTCTTGAGCAGACCCAAGGGCGCGTTCAGTGGCCGCTCAAAGTTCACGCCCCTTCAGCCATCGTCTCGGTGTCCAACTCCTCTTCCGAGTCGCCATACGCGGGTGGATAGTACAAAACGGAGGTGATTTCTTTCCCATTCGCCTCGACCAGATCTGCAATCCCTTGGGCGAGCTTCTCATGATACGCACTGACGCCCGGCCCCCTGATCACCACCACCCCGGCTGAGCTTGTGATCATCAAATACTGACCGAGCCGATCCTCGTAAGTCCGCGTGATATGACCGAACATCACACCGATGACTTTGTGATCGTCGGTTACGAACCGGACGATCGGCGCCTTTCCTTCCTGCCAAGGGGCGCCAGCGATTTCTAAATAAGAACTTTGGCTCATCGGCTTCTGTGTGCTGCTTGGTTTTGAATCGGTCGTTCACGAACCGGACCGGTATTGAGAGGCGACTCGTGGTCTCGGCTAGCCTCATGTGAAATAAAATCGCGATGGGGGAGGGGACGAATTTCGCCAATCAACTCATGCGCTGAAAGCCGAGTGCCACCCCGCAGGACCGCTTCCTTCAACGCGCCCAGCGAATCGGTGAACACGTGCATTGCCGCCCGAGCTCGACTTAAGGAAACGTACCATTGCGCCTCGTTGACCTGGCTGAAAGTCCGGATCGGAATACTCAAGAGCACCTGATCCACGGTTTTTCCCTGAGCCGCATGGCTCGTTACCACTAGGCCCTGGTCCAGATGCCAAGCTCCCCGACGCAGTCGAACCCCGTTGCTCAGCCGAATGCCGTCCTGATCGATCGCTGTCACGGTATGCACATCATTGTTTCTACAGCGGTGCTTGGTCTCAAGATCCCGCACGACGAAATTCTTGGTCATTCGTACACGATCCCCGAGGCTTAAGGCCAGCGTCGCAATCGAATAAGTGGAAAAATTCTTCGCCTGCGACAACGGCAATTGCCTCTCAGCGCCGTTTCGCTCCATGATCACAGAATTGCCTTCCCGCCGTTTCACCCGCCATTGTTCGCCGCTCAGGAACTTCGGTTCACGCTTTTGGCCGCTCGCGGCCGCCTTCGTGATTCGATGGAATTCTACGATCTGGCCAGGTGTGTAATTAACGGCGTCTCTTCTCTGCGCCTCAGTCCAGTTCAGATTTTCAAGCCGCTCGAAGCTCTGTTCCGTCGCACCGATCAATCCCGCAGTCCGGAGCTCCTGGCGAACGGCCTCCGCCACCAAGCGCGCCTCGGCGTGGGTAGGAGAGACGATCATGGAGCTCCTACCAGCCTCAAGCGCGGAGAGATGTTGCTCGGAGATCGCTTTGAGTCGCGCAGCGTCTTCTTCGACTTCCGCGATCGCTCCGAACGCTTCGAGACGGTCAAACCCACGCTCGGTCTGTCCCGCCGCCAAATCACTGACCGCCTCGCGCAGTGCCGCAATCTGTTGCCGGAAAATCTTCGTGAGCGCGGCTTGCTCAATGACTCCCGCTCTCTCAAGAATCCGGAGAGCGTCACCGCGCTCGACGCCATGGTGCTGGCGGGTGTCGCCGCTAACGATCAAACGGCAGTCGTTTTCTAAAGCAAAAGCAACGAGGTCGTTCATCTGTTTGACGGAGAGAAACCCGGCCTCGTCGACCCAGAGAATTTGCCGGCGAGTCTGGAGGCACAACTCCTCATCGCCCATCAGCTTTTGCAAGGTTTCCGCGCCCGCGAAGCCTTCCCGTCTTAAGACCTCGACTGCGGAAGAAGAAGGAGCGAACACGAAAACTTTTCTGGTCGAAAGGGTTTCCAGCGCCTTCACGGCTTCGGTCATCATCGTGGTTTTCCCGGTGCCGGCCGCACCGCGGACCGCGGTTAAGAAATCGCGTGTGCGCAAGACATGCTCAATCGCCAGGCTTTGCTCCTCGCTCGCCAAAACCCTGGGATCCGAGATTGGCCATTCTTCGGATCCGCCGAGCGGCTCGAATTTGGCGCGGCCGCTCTCGACCCGCTCTAGAAGCTGCGCTTCTTCGGCCAGAACCTCCGCGGTGGTCAAGTAACCGCCCGTCGTCCTAACGAAGAGCGGGTCCGTGGCGGAGAATCGTTCGGCCTCTTCGACCGTCGCTTTTCCAATGGCTCGTCTTAATAGCATGCCGGCCGCGTGCAACTGGCGGGCGACGGACACCCTCTCAAAAAGATGCTGAACCGCCAGCGGTTTGGCGACTTCCGGTTCCAGGAGGCCTTGGCAAACCGCGGTTCGAACGGCATCTCGACTCAGCGAGGCCTGTTCTTCGGCCGTCATCTGCGCCCGCCAGACTTTCAACCGCTCCGAGGGTCCGAGAATCTCCGCGCTCTTCTTTTCGCGCGACAAAGCCCCGAGCTCGCTTTTCACCTGCGCGAAAGCGTCGGCGAAATCCATGCCCGTTTCTTTGACGAGTGCCCGCGCCTTTGTCTCCAGAACCGGGTATTTCTCGCGTGCAATCCGCTCAATTTCATTGGTCCGCCGAGAGAACCTTTCAATCAGCTCCCGGGAGACCGACGCGAGTTCGAACGAGCGCTCCGTGCGTCGAATGCCATATCCGGCATCGACCAGCGTCTTTGCCAGCCGCGCGTTAAAGGCCGCCTCATAGAACGGGGCGTCGCGTTTGATGTTGCCGAATTGGCCGGCTTTCCATCGCGCTTCGAGCTCATCAAAGGTCGCGTTAAAGACGAAAGCATGGAGGTGGTAATGGGGGTCGGGAATGCCCGCGACCGGGCGGGAGACGGTATGGGTGAAGGCGGCATAGGCCAGATTGCCGGTGGCCCTGTCCTCATCCCGCGACAGCCCATCCTCGTCCTTCCCTCGAACCCGAGCTTCCATCCGGCGCTCGATGTCCGCCATCGTCTCTTTAAAGGCCGCTTGAATCAGGGTCTCTACGTCCCGGTCCCCCGTTTCGGCCAGATACAACGACACCGATTTTGGAACGCTGAAGGTAAAGTCGTAGCCGGCCCGCCGCTTTTCTTTCGTGCGTTCAGTCAGAGAGCCCCCGAGAGGGTGCTCATTGCACGCCAGTTTGATAAAATCGTCGCGCCGCACTTCGCCGGTTAGCCTCAAGCGATCGGCGCCGCTTCCTCCCCAAACGCCTTTCCCGGTCGCCTCTGATTTCGCGTAGTAATCCGCTTTTTCCAAAGCGCTATCAAAGTATTTGGCTGCCGCGGCCGGAGACACTGACATCGTGATTCTCAGCATGTTTTAGTTCTTTTCCGTTGGGCCGGCATCAGAAATCGGGACTCGGTCTCCAAAATAAAAACACTCCTTCGTTGCGATCACGCTGGGTCCGGGATCGTCGTGGGAAGAAGTGGTCATTTTTGGTCGCCATTTTAAACCGCAGACGTCTCCCCTAATCCTAGGCGGATTAGGTGGAGCCGGTTATTTCAGGAGTAGTCATTTGCGATCATAAAATGACCACTTCTTACCCACTCATGACCACTTGGGGGCCTTTTCTCCTTGCCTAAGTGATCATTAATGATAATAAGTGAGATATATAAAGAGATAAATATAAAGATTAATAACGCGATCAAGCGATGAGCCAGCGCAAGCGATCCGGCGGTGTTCCCTTCAAGTCCAAATTGAGACCCTACGTGGATGAGATCCGAAAATGGAGACGAGCGGGGTTCACGTGGACCGCGATTGCCGAGAAACTCGAAGAGCGAGGCTGCAAGACCTATCCGACCAAGCTCTGCCAGTTCATGCGGCGCTACCGGCGCCGCCCTTTCCCAAGCGAAGCGGGACCCGAAGTTCCTAAGGCGTCGCCGGCAACCTTTAAGGCCCGAAGAGCGAACGTAGCCGTCCAGGCAGAGTCTTCCTCCGTTCCCGACTTCGAGAAGCTGGTGGACGATGCCGAGGAATCGGTCCGTTTGATCGAAGCCCGTCCGATTTTTAACCCCGTTAGAGCAAGGGGTCCGCTCTAGATAACGCCCATTCAATTCCCTGACTCTTTCCGTCAAAACTCAACCGTCAGAACCAAACTGAATCGAATCCAGCCTTAACAAAAAACACCTATGAAGAACACCGAAAGCCGACTGATCACCTCCTTTCAATCCACCGGGCGAATGGGGAGGTCGACCTTCCAACAGGCCCTGATTTCCTGGTTCGCCTTCGCGGACGTCGAGTTTTCCACGATCGATTGCGATAGCGAACACAAGACGCTCTCCAGCTGGTACCCGGACATCGCGACATTTTTCCCGTACCGGCGTGACGACGATCTCTTGCCGATCTTAAATCTGGCAGGAAGCACACCGGTTGAGCTGATCGATTTTCCCGCTCAGGCCACCCAATCGGTATTGAACGCCTGTCACCATTTTTCCGCACTCAAGATCTTTGCGGACAAAGGGATTCGACTAACGGTCTGCATCTTTGCCAGTGACGAGCGTGCGGCCTTGGCTTCCGGGGCTCAGATCGTTTCCACGCTTGGGAAAGGCGCTGACTATCTGGTGATCTCAAACCCGGCCCGTTTCACGAGCCAGGTCTTCTTTGCGAGCAAGCTCGCCGAACGGCTCCAAGATTCCCCCCAAATTCAGATCCCGCGGATCACGGGCGGAACGATTGAGGCGCTCGACCGGGCGAGCAAACAAAAAAGGAAATCGCTCACCTTCCGAGAAGCCGAGCCGCTCTTAGAGATCGGTTCCCGATACGAGCTTGAACACTGGCGCAACCGGCTGTTTAGGCAGTTCGAAGATAATGTCGCTTCGCTTTTACCGGACGCTAGCCTGGTAAAGAACAAGGTCGTTCGGACGGAGGAAAAACCGGCTGAAGCCGTTAATCCTTTCGATTTGTGACAAGGCCATGAGCCAGGACGCACTTGATTTGCTGTTAAGCGGGGTGAAGGACCAAGGGCAGCGGAAACAGATCACCTCCGCTTATTACGCGTTCGCGAACGGCGATCCGGAGACTTTTGCAGTTCAGTTCGCTGTGCTCTTGAGGGCGCACGCCGCGAGCCTCAAACTCCTGCCGGCACGGCTAGAGAAAGGTTTCTCGGCTGAGACCCGCAAACTAGGAGACCTGGTGATCGCGCACCAGAACTCCGTCCAAAGGATGGCTTCTCTACTCGATCAGGAAGCCAGAAAGAATGGGGTGGGGGAGGGGACTGAGCGCTACTCAAAATTCCACCAGGCAATTGAAGACCAGTTAGCGGCTCATGCCGAAATTGTAAGAAGCGAAAGAGAACAGATTACCGGCGTGGTCGCCGCACACGGAAAGCTTCTGGAAAGATCGGCAGCTCACCGCATTTTCCTGACCGTAATCGTGAGTTATGTCGTGGGGCTTTTGACCATCCCAATTCTAAAGGAGCTCCTGTCCTTCATCGGGCCGATGCTTCACTAAAGTGACGATCTATTATAAAAAGATTGGATTTTATCAGGGTGCTGACAAAAGTCGGTGGGGCCGGTTTAGCAGAACGCATGTCGCTACGTGCACTCCTATGAGGCCGTTGCTTAGTACTGCAGAAAGCTCATAGTCTACCGTCGCGCCTGGTGAATCCGTGGCGGGGCTCACCACTCGACCAGAGACAAAATCAGAGGATCGCTGGGGAAAGATTCGAAAAGCAGTATCTACCTGGTGTTGCAGAACCTCACGGCTAATGGTCTGTCTACTGAACCGAACAGATGGCCCATAAAACGTGCTTGGTGGAATAAGATAATACCGGACTTGGCAGCTGCTACCAAGCGTTGCACGAACGCAACGGTGTGCGGAGAGCGGCTGATCGATCAGACCGACCGCGAAAACATACCAACCTCGCAGCGTGTACGGCGGCGTTTAATTTTCGAACTGCATTTGTTCTTTAGCCTGTTAACCTTCTAACGTGGGCTGCTGCTTATGATTGAATGGTTAACTGGCGTTACTGCAGGTTTTGCTTTTAAACCGGTCTTGGAGTCGCTTGCCAAAGAGGGGGCAAAGGAAGGGGGAAAGGCCTTTTTTGAAAGCTTTTGCAAAGGCCGGCTAAAGCAAATTCTTCCCGGCATGGACCCGTGGAAAGCAGCAGTCGCCAAAGCTTTAAAGGAGTTTCTCGCGCAGTTTGAGCAGGAATTGATCGGCTGCACCGAACCGGAAATGTCTGCGGGCGGATATGTTCGTTCGCTTAGAGAGTTCACAATGATTTCTGAAATTCGAGAGATCCTTGGTGGCGCAATTCTGGAACCGGAGCATTCGATAAATGGGGGCATCCTTGCCCGCACTTGGCAAAGCTCAACGTTTGAACCTCTGCCCACCGATTTTAGTTGGCAAAAACTCTGCCGTCGTTATGAGAACGCGGCGAAGACGATCTTGCGCGAATCTGACGAATTGCGGCGGATTCTCGATTCGCGAAATTTAGAGACAATTAAAGAGGACACGAATCGGATGGCTGGTCCCGCACCGGGTTTCGATCTTGCCAAGTACCGTGACGGATTGCTTAAGCGCTATGCGAATTTGCGGCTGGAATCGTTGGAGACGAGCGGTGCGGACCATCCGCCAATTCAGCTTTGGAAAATCTTCGTCGAGCAGAATGTGCGCGAGTGTCAGCAGTTCAATCCGCGCCTGTATGAACTGCCCAAGGAGTACCAGCGCCGACTATTGGAAAAAGGCGTGTTCGGCGGCAATCTCGCGGAGGAGGATATGATGCAACTTTTGGAGGCGTTTTTCCAGCAGTCCACCCGGCCAGCCTTGGAGGTTCTGAAGGATCCCGCGCAGCGATTCTTTGTGGTTCTAGGAGATCCAGGGTCGGGTAAGTCGGTCCTGCTCGAACACCTCGCTGTGTGTTGGGCAAATCTCGAACAAGTGCGGCTCGCTGCCGAGCCGATTCCACTGCTGATAGAGCTCAAAAGTTATGTTGAGAATCTGGCCCACAACCATTGTCGCAACTTCGTCGAATACATAGATCGTGGAGTAGGCACCGTCGGCCTTCTGGACCAGCACCAAATTCATGCCGCTCTGGAAGCAGGCGGCGCCTGGCTGCTGCTCGATGGTCTCGACGAGGTCTTCGACCCTCAGACGAGGCTTGACGTCGTGGCAGACATCATCCGTTGTACAACCCGGTACCCGCAGGCACGGATCGTCGTTACCTCTCGGATTATCGGTTACCACCACCAGGCTCTGCGCGATGCAGGCTTTCAGCACTTCATGTTACAAGATTTCCAGTGGCCGCAGGTCGAGACCTTCATTCGACGCTGGCACGAGCTGGCTTACCCTGACGAGCACGACCGCGCGGTCAAACAAGATCGCCTGCAGAAAGCATTCCAAAGTTCTGCGGCCATTCGGGAACTAGGCGCCAATCCCTTGCTCCTCACGATGATGGCGCTGCTTAACCGGCACCAGGAGCTGCCTCGCGACCGTACGGAGCTTTACGAGCAGTGTTCGCGACTGCTGCTCCAGCAGTGGGATGCTTCGCGCGCGCTGGCCGAGGATCCTATCCTCGCCGGCAAAAGCCTGGACTATAAGGACAAGCAAGCAATGCTTCGCATTGTTGCTTATCGGATGCAAACAAGCCCGGACGGATTAGCAGGGAACGTTATCACCGACGATGAGCTAGAGAACATCCTAGTAAGGTACCTCCAATTGCAGGGTTACCATGAGCCGCGCTCCATCGCAGACCGCCTCGTCAGGCAGCTCCGTGAGCGGAACTTCATCCTCTGCTTTCTCGGCGGCGACTTCTATGCGTTCGTGCACCGCACTTTCCTCGAGTTCTTCTGCGCCTGGGCTTTCGTATGGAAATTCGAAAAGGACCGTTCGCTCGAATTCGAGGAACTACGGAGTATAACTTTCGACGCCCACTGGAGAGAAGAAACGTGGCACGAAGTGCTGCGGCTCATCGCAGGTCGATTGGCGCCGCAGTTTGCCGGGAAACTGATCGAAAGCCTTCTAGAAAAGTTCGATCAGGACAAGCAAACCGAGCTCATCTTCTTGGCCGCCAGCTGCCTGACCGACGTGCGGAATCCCGTGAGCCTTCGACAAATAACCGACCGCCTCCTCGCGAGCCTAAGATACTTATGGGGCGAAACGAGAAAAGAGAAAGAGGACGCGATTAGAAAGACCGACTTCGAGGAGGCATCAAGACTTCGCGATCTGGAGAAGAGGGCGAGAGATGCTCGCAGACAAGTATTTGCTACTGCGGCAACGACGTGTGTTGATCCGGCATGGCTCGAACGTTTTGCGCTCTCGGATGAAGATCATGAATTGCGTCAGGCCGCAGTGCAGGAAATCACTCGCAAATGGCGCGACCGCCCTGGCACCGAGCTCATGTTGATCAAGGTGCGCACGAAGCATGCGGATGCAGATTCACAGCGATCGGCGGTGGAAGAATTGGCCCGATATTGGAAGGACGACCCCAACACCCTACCGTGGTTAAAGGCGCTCAAAAGCTCGGACGCTGTGCATGAAATGGTCCGGGGTTGGAAGAATGATCCTGATACTTTGGCCTATCTTAAGGAGATTGCCCGCTCAGCGCGTGCCGGAGATGCGGCTGTGGCGGCGGTGCGGGAATTAGCCGGGGGCTGGAAGAATGATCCTGATATCTTACCGTTGCTCAAGGAGCTAGCCCGCTCAAAGGAGGCCGGAGATGCGGCTGCGGCGGCGGTGCTGGAATTAGCCAAGGGCTGGAAGAATGATCCTGATATCTTACCGTTGCTCAAGGAGCTAGCCCGCTCAAAGGAGGCCGGAGATGCGGGTGTGGCGGCGGTGCGGGGATTAGCCAAGGGCTGGAAGAATGATCCTGATATCTTACCGTTGCTCAAGGAGCTCGCTCGCTCAAAGGAGGCCGGAGATGCGGGTGTGGCGGCGGTGCTGGAATTAGCCAAGGGTTGGAAGAATGATCCTGATATCTTACCGTTGCTCAAGGAGCTAGCCCGCTCAAAGGAGGCCGGAGATGCGGCTGGGGAGGCGGTGCGGGAATTAGCCAAGGGCTGGAAGAATGATCCTGATACCTTACCGTTGCTCAGGGAGCTCTCTCGCTCAAAGGAGGCCGTATTATCAAAGGAGGCCGTATTATATGCGTATGCGCCTGTGGCGGCGGTGCGGGAATTAGCCAAGGGCTGGAAGAATGATCCTGATACCTTACCGTTGCTCAAGGAGCTTGCCCGCTCAAAGGAAGCTGGATATACGGCTGCGGCGGCGGTGCGGGAATTAGCCAAGGGCTGGAAGAATGACCCTGATATCTTACTGCTGCTCAAGGAGCTTGCCCTCTCAAAGGAAGCTGGACCTGCGGCTGCGGCGGCGGTGCAGGTATTGATCTCGGGCTGGAGGGATAATCCTGATACCGTGCTTTTTCTCGAGAAGCTCGTTGATTCCAACGAGCTTGGAGGGTCGCTGGCGAATGAGCTGCGTTCCCTTCTCGCTAAGTTAAAAAATTCTCGAACGCCATGAAAGGAACTAGCTTCCGGTGCCTAGTTTATCTGCTGCCGCGCCGCACCCGCGATGAATACGCGTCGGAGTTCAGGTCCCAGAAGGTTTCAAATCACCTGTTATCGCCGCAATAGCTCATTTGCTTTCCTCGGCGCCGCAGCTGCTCGGAGGAGCCCCAAACTATTGACAGCATATTGATAGATACAGCCCTCGTTTTCGGTGCGAAACCTTGTGTTTCCGTTCGCATCTAATCCTACGTAAATTACTATCTTCTAGTCAATTACACGGGTTCTAACCCCGTTAAATTAGGATTCATTCGGAATCAGGCCGGAACCGGGTGATTCTAGTCTTTAAGGCTCCAGTAAAGCTTGTCACACTGCAAATAATTGGAGATAACTAACAGGTTTTAACGGGTTTAGGTATCAGTTCTTATGGTGGAAAGGATTCTGCCGTTTTTTCAACGCGGAGAGAAATCGAATGGACGTGTCAGCCTCCCGAAAGCTTGGCCGGACACTCTGCCACTTTGCCGGTTATCGTCTTCGGCTAAAGACACGCTCACTCTCGCAGACGCCAAAACCGGAGTCCTGATCACGGGACAAACGGGCCGCGGCAAGACCTCCGGTCCGGGAAGATTGTTAGCGAAGGCTTACTTGCGCGCCGGGTTTGGTGGCCTGGTTCTTTGCGCGAAAATCGATGAAGCGGATCTTTGGCGAAAGTATTTACGGGAAACCGGCCGGGAAGCCGATGGCATTTTCTTTGGCGAGAGCCCAGCGCATTCCTTCAATTTCCTCTCCTACGAGTCGAAAGTCTCCGGCGCCGACCTCGAAGAAAACATCGTGAACCTCATGATCGAGGTCGCCCGGATCACGAACCCGCAAGGGAAGGGCGGGGAGAACGAGGAATTCTGGCAAAGCCAGCGCAAGAAGCTCTTGCGCAACATCGTCGGCCTCCTTTTACCCGTTGACGGAAACGTCGATCTCTTGCGCATGAACGCGATCCTCAACTCGGCGCCGCAGGATCTCCAACAGGCTCGGGCCGCCGACTGGCGCAATTCGTCGGCACTCTTCAAGTATCTCGTACGGGCCGAACAGCTGGTTGGCCAAAGGATCCGTGAACATGAGTACCGCCTGATCGCGGACTACTGGCTTCACGAGCACCCCTCAACGGATACCCGGACCCGGTCCAATGTGATCGCGGATTACACCGGGCTTCTCGACGCTTTCCTTCGCGGAAAAATCTACGACATCTTTTGCAAAGCTACGACGGTCAGTCCCGATGATATCCTGGCCGGCAAGATTGTCGTGGTCGCACTTCCCGTGGCCGCGTATCACGAGGTCGGTCGTTATGCCGCGGCAATCTGGAAATATCTGCTTCAGCGTGCCAGCCAGCGGCGGAAGCTGGATCATCCTGAATCAATCCGCCCGTCCTTCATCTGGGCGGACGAAGCGCAGTACTTCTCAAGCCCGGCGGACCAGATTTTTCAAACGGTGGCCCGATCGTACCGAATCTGCACCGTGTTCCTTACCCAAAACCTGCCGAACTATTATGTGGAGTTCGGCGGGCACGAAGCTGGCGTTCACCGCGTCCACAGCCTTCTTGGCAACCTCGCCATCAAATTCTTTTGTGGGAACGACGACACGGTGACCAACGAATGGGCTTCCAAGACCATCGACAAAACGGTCCAGTACCGGGTCTCACTCAACGGCGCCCAGACGGGGGAGGGGCATTCGATCGGCCTCTCACAAAGTGAGGAATTCGATTGTCCGAGCCGCAATTTCATCGGGCTCAGGCACGGAACAAAGGTCAATGACTACCTCGTCGAAGCGATCGCATTCCAGAGCGGCCGACGATGGTCGAACGGCCGGAGTTGGATGAAATGCACCTTTAAACAGAACGCTTGAAATTCCCATGCCAGATCAACTGCCAAGGAAATCCAAGACCCCTGCCCAAGAAGCATTTGAGACACTGGCTTTTTGCTGGGGCGGCCTAGCCGTCGCTGCGTTCTTCGGCTGGCAGTATAACCTGCCGATCGTTCATCCGCTCGTTCAGCAAGTTAACCGCGCACTGAGCCCGTACACGCTGCCGTGGCTAGAGAAAACCTTTGGCCACGTCAATCCGACTCTCGGCCTTTTAGTCAACCTCGCCGCGGTCGCCAGTATTCTGTTCGTTCTTTCGATGACGCTAATTCCAATCCTGGAGCGTCTTTTCATTCGGGATCTCATCCGACGAGGAGAGCGGGAGGGAAGGAAGATTGAGGCGGTTCGGGAGAAGGTTCAGTTTAAAATCGAGAAGAAAAACCACGCGAGGTGAGGAGCAACTCCGATGCTGTCACAGTTTTCGCTAACGGACCCGGATGGCGTCTCGATTGTTTCTATCCGTATTGTAAGTTGAAAGATTGTGAGATTTTCAGCGGTCATCGGGCGACTAGGGAGGAACATCGTTTGTTCGTCGGTATCTTCAAACCAGGGATCGACATCAGCGGGGAAGGCAATCCGCGCTCGATCGTAGAGATCATTGGGACGCTAGTCGAATCGCAATTGCTATTTCGGACTCGGCAGCGCGATCAGGGAAGTTTATGCCATCTGTTCTTTCGCTATCCACGGACAGACTCCGTCCGAGCCGCAGGTCCGCTTCGTGGAGAATGTCCTCCCTGGTTTGTTGAAGGCGCTGCATGCGATTCATTGAAGATGCAATCCGCTAGCGGCATACTGGGCGGAATTGTCCTGGATTACCTGGGGACACGACTTAAACGACCGACCCTGGATCCAGAATCAAGCGATACTGGCTGGTTGCGTCGGAGCCTGTGCCTGTTTAGCCGGCTCGATGATTGCAAAACGCTGTAGGGAAAAAGAAAAGCGGAGCTTAGGAGTCGGCTCTGAACAACGATAGGCGGCCTCCGGCTGTGCCTTATATCGCATCGTGGACTCGTCCTAAACTTTTCCTTCGCGATCTCATCCGGCGAGGAGAGCGGGAGGGTAAAAAAATCGAGGCGATCCGCACAAGATCCAATTCGAGGTCGAGAAGAAAAACCACGCTCGTTAAGCAGAGATGCTCTTCCAGGTATGAATACCGCAGTGGATAGTGAGGTATTCGGAGGCAATAAAAATGCACCCCAAAATCACTGACTGGGCTGATCGCGCAAAAGAGAACGGGTTGCAGTGGCCGCTATCGTCATCGGTACAGCAGCCTTCACAGAATTGTTTCCTGGTTTCGATTATACAATGTGTTTTCTACCGCCATCGCTTGCGGAAGAGAGCCGGTCTTAGGTCTTCTCACGAAATTGTTGTACCTCCCAGAATGAAATATCATCGACATCTGCCGATCGGGGCCGAGGTGCAAAGCGGCGGCGGGGTGCATTTCCGACTTTGGTCTACCACTTCGTCAACAGTTCGGGTTCGGGTCAGCGGCGACCCAGAAGTGAAGAATAGCCCGGTGCAGGTTTCTCTGGTTCCAGAGGGGAATCAGTATTTTTCCGGCTATGTGCCTGAGGCTAAAGCCGGCGACTATTACAAATTCGTTATCGATGAACGCCTCTTGCCCGATCCAGCAGCTCGTGCTCAGTACGGCGGCCCGCATGGACCCTCCATGATCATCGATTCAGATGACTACAGCTGGCAGGACGAGCACTGGAATGGGGTTTCCTCCGAAACCCAAATTATTTATGAGATGCACCTCGGCACTTTCACTGCTGAAGGTACCTGGACCGGCGCGCGCGAACGTATCGGTTATCTTAGTGACCTAGGCGTAACGATCATTGAGATTATGCCAATCGCCGAATTTAGCGGCAAATTCGGCTGGGGGTATGATGGTGTTTGTCTATTTGCACCATCCGCTTTATATGGCCAACCTCACGAGGCGAAACGTTTCATCGACGAATGCCACCGGGCCGGCATTTCGGTAATCCTGGACGTGGTCTACAATCACGTCGGGCAGGACGGTAATTATCTCCCCCTCTTTTCGCCCGACTACTTCACCGATCGATATCAAACGGAGTGGGGAAAACCCTTCAACTTTGACGGGCTTAATGCGGGACCCGTTCGTGAATTTTTTGTAGAGAATGCCAAGTACTGGATCCGCGAGTTTCATTTCGATGGGTTCAGGTTTGATGCTACCCAGCAGATTTTTGATGCCTCTCCTCGGCATGTTCTTGCCGAAATCGCTGCGGCGGCAAGAAAAACGGCAGGGAAGCGCCGGCTTTACCTTGTCGCTGAAAACGAGCCTCAATCAGTGAAGCTGGTGCAGTCTCCGGAGGACGAGGGATACGGATTGGATTCGGTCTGGAATGATGATTTTCATCATTCAGCGATCGTTGCCCTTACCGGGCGGGCCGAAGCTTACTATTGTGATTACCAGGGCGATGCGCAGGAATTTCTGTCCGCGGCTAAATGGGGTTTTCTGTACCAGGGGCAATATTACGCCTGGCAAAAGAAGAAACGTGGTACCTGGGCGGTCGGCTTATCTCCCGAGCGTTTTGTAAACTTTATCCAAAACCATGATCAAGTGGCGAACTCGCTTGCTGGTCATCGCATCCATACCGTAGCCGGATCAGGGGCGGTACGAGCCATGACCACGTTGCTCTTGCTTGGCCCGTGGACGCCGATGCTTTTCCAAGGTGAAGAATTCGCAGCCTCCACTCCGTTTCTCTACTTTGCGGACCAGCCGCCAGAGATAGCAGCGAAGACTGCGGAAGGACGAGCCGAGTTTCTCAAGCAATTCCCCAGCTTGTCTTCACCTGAGGTTGCGCAACATCTGCCGAACCCTAACGACCAATCGACGTTCGAACAAAGCAAATTGAATTTTGAAGATCTGCGGACACAAGAGCCGATTTATTTGCTGCACAAACACCTCATTGCTCTTCGTCGATCCGACCACGTGATCAATGGGCGGGAAAGACATTTTTTGGATGGTGCAGTCTATGGCTCTCATCTGCTGATACTTCGGTATTTCGGCCAGGAATCTGGTAACGACCGGCTGGCCATTATCAATTTTGATCGCGACCAAGTCATTTCGCCCGCGCCGATACCACTGTTGGCTGCGCCTCCGGACCGGACTTGGGAACTCATCTTTTCATCGGAGGATCCTCAGTATGCCGGTCAAGGCGCTCCAGAGATTCATTTTGACGACCGGCTTAGAGTAGCCGGATATTCGGCGACCGTGTTCAAGAGCAGCCAAAGTCAAGTCGGAGCATAGCCCCAGGTCTGTACCACACGCGGCCCACTGAGAACTGTCTCCGGATCACGGGCGAACTCATACAATTCGTTCGACCTGAGCAGGGGAAGCGAGGCCTTGTACTAGGACAGAGTCGGCGATGTTTTCTATCATGAGTGGCGCTATCAGTTTCGACTCATCTGATCTGGCTACGGGTTGAACGACATTGATCTGAACCCTCGCGGAGGGAAAGATCCCGATTTTGGTCTCACATCCCACCAGGAGAAGCTTCTGGATCACGCCGAAGCACTCCTCTCTTGTGATCATCAATTTGATCGCCAATTTGTCCTTTCTTTATCATAAACCCCAAAAACCCGCGGGGACTTGCATTGACTGATCCTGATCATCTCAAATCCGCTGCCGAGTATCTTCTCGAAATCGCCCGCAGCTCTGAAGGCCGCCGTTATCGAAAGCAGCCCAAGATCGACGCATTGAGACAGTATAAGGAAGAGATCCTGGAGGCGCACCGTTAGGCGCTAGCGCGGCCGTGAGTGGTGAGAAGTGATTGGTGATTGGTGAAAAGTGAAAGGTGATTTGTTAAGCCGATCGAAGCGACATAACCAAAGCGGCGACTTCTCCGGACCGTGAGTAATCACCCCAGGCTTGGCCAATAGCCAGAGGTTCAGCACAACTGATTTTCAAGACGTTTCGATGTGTTTCCAACCCATTTTGCTTTTTGAGCGCGAGGAACGAGCGAGCAAGAATCAAAAGCAAAATACAGTCACTCTTTCGACGCGAAGCGGAGGCGAGCTCAAGCTTAAAACGGAATAAATGGGGATAGCCCGTAGGGGGCAACGTTTATGCCGGATTTGAGCTTGAACTCGCCGGAGAGGAGCGGTCTTGAAGCCATCTCAGGAAGCTACCCGGCCAGGTCGTCTCGATCCAGCAATGCAGTTTTTATGCACACTCTAAAATCCGTTCCGGCCGGACAAAGTTCTTCCCTGAATCCTTTGACGTGCTCTCGGAGCTGCTTTCAAACTCTCTCGCAGTGCTCTACTCGCCTTCCAGGAGGAAGCCGTGATATGCATTGCTCGCATCAAGGTAGTTTCCCGTAATCGCCCCCGCCGGGTTGATATCAAAGGGGATGGTGCCCTGGCCGGAGCCTGTGCCCGCGCCCGGAGCATCGAACTTGGTGATGGCGCCAAAAAGGAAGCGCACGAAGCCGTGATTCACGTTACTCGCATCGATGTAATTTCCCGTAATCGTCCCTAGTGGGCTGATGGCTTCGCCGATCGTGCCCTGGCCGGAGCCAGTCCCCGCGCCCGGAACATCGAACGTGATGATGAAGCCAAAAGGATAGCGCACGAAGCCGTGATTTACGCCACTCCCGTCAGTGAACGCGCCAGTGACAGTCCCCGCAGGGTTGATGCCTGACAACAGCGTGCCCTGGAAGGGGCCTGAGCCTGCGCCTGGAACGTCGAACGTGATGAAGGCACCATCAGGAGTGCGCACGAAGCCGTGATAGACGTTGCTCGCGTCTTGGTAACTTCCAGTAATCGCACCTACCGGGTTGAGGCCGTCGACTGTTGAGGGAAAGGTGCCCTGGAAGGGACCAGTCCCCGCGCCCGGAGCATCGAACGTGGTGATGGCACCGTTACGGGCGCGGACGAAGCCGTGATAGACGTTGCTTGCGTCCAGGTAATCTCCAGCAACCGTGCCTGCCGGGTTGATGTTACCCGCTAAGGTGCCCTGGCCGGAGCCAGTCCCCGCGCCCGGAGCATCGAAGGTGGTGATGGCACCATTAGTGGCGCGCACGTAGCCGTGAGCTAGACCGCTTGCATCGACGTAAAAGCCCGTGATTGTCTCTGCCGGGTTGATACTATAGGCGTAGGTGCCATGGAATGGGCCTATACCCGCGCCTGGAACGTCGAACGTGATGAAGGTGCCGTCGCGAGCCCGCACGAAGCCATGGTTACCATTGGAATCAAACGTGCCCGCGATAGTGCCCTGAGGGCTGATAGCAATACCGTGAGTGCCCTGCATGTAGCCATGGGTAGCGCCTGGGGCGTCGAACGTAATGATGGCTGTCTTCCGCTCGTTAGCATTCGCGGAAAGGACAAACCCCGATGTGATCAGGCTAACCGCGAACACTTGTAAGAGCGCCGTGCGGGTCGCCATACTTTGTAATGATGCTTTGTTTGTTCTGGTTCTGCTTTTCATGATCTTCTCCAATCGCGTAGCCCGTGCGCATTACTCCCGGCGCAAGAAATCGATCGAGCGGAACCCTAGACCGAGCAATGCCTTGAGCGGCATGGGGGAGAGGGGTGGCCGACGAAGAAACTTCTGCTTGGCGGACCTAAAACTAGCTTTCAAACCCTTGTCTATACGCATTTTGACGTATATGACGTCTGCCAAGGCTATGTCGGATAGGTTGGTGATTTGTGATTGGTCTGCCCGGGCATAAGCACTACTCAATTGAGTTATGCTATGAAGCTCACACTAACCAAAACAGAACGGATTGGTTTCCGACCGGCCTTATATCGCGAGTCGGCTAACATCCGCATTGGCCGCTGAGCCCACGCGGGTGTGAGATCCCGATTTTTGTCTCAAATCCCGGCACGAGAACCTTCTGGATGACACCGAAGCTCTCCTCTATTGTGATCATCAATTTGATCGCCAATTTGCCCTTTCTTTATCATAAACTCGAAAAACCCGCTCTGACTCGCCTTGACTGATCCCGATCATCTCAAATCCGCTGCCGAGTATCTCCTTCAAGTCGCGCGCAGCTCTGAAGGCCGCCGTTATCGAAAGCAGCCCAAGATTGATGCGTTGAGGCAATACAAGGAAGAGATCCTGGAAGCGCACCGCAGCGGACTCAGCGTGCATCGGATCGCGCAGATTTTCCGGGAACGGGGTGTTGACATTTCCGTGCCGCATTTGGTGCGGACCGTAAGGCGTTTTGTCGACGAAGAGGAGCGGGTGGCTGGCCGGTCCCCCGCTCCGCTCCTTCCAGCGAGTCCCATGGCAAAGGAACGCCATCCGGAATCGGGTGCCGCTGAAGCAACGAAGCCAAAGGCCCCGGTGACCTACCAGATGTCTGAACAACCCCCCGCCAGAGTCCAGGAGGAGGAATTTGCGAAGCAATTACGGCTGGCGCGCTACCTGGCTGCGTCGAGTCTGCCGCCGTCGCGGCCGCTGGAGCCGGCTCCTGAGGCAAGAACGCCTAAGCGAGGGCGACCTGTTCCAAAGGCGGGGGCTAAGACCAAGGCGGCATCGGTCGGCAAGAAAGGTCGGGAGGAAGAATTGGCGAAAGAAAGACGGCGGGCGGGGCGGGTGGATCACAAAATGCCAGCGCCCGGTCCGGGGCGAGGGGAAAAGCAGCGACCGGGGCCTGGACGTTAAGCCGGACTGCCGGAGTTCAAAAGAGTTTTGGGCATAAGTCGCCCTCGCGGCCTTGCCAAGAAAAAATTAAATGAGCGAATCACCCTCTAATCCTCCGCCTCAAAGCTCCGCATTGTCCTCTTACGAGCAATTCAACACCATCGTATGTGGCCTTGAGCCGATCTATTCGGTTGGCGAACGCTTGTCATCTGCAACCCAGGGAACGAAAAAAAGCAAAAAGACGAAGGGAATCACTAGGCAAACGAATCTTTCGCGGGGGTCCCAACGTGAGTGGGTATACGGTTGGCGGGTGAAGCATTCTACGGCGCAAACGACCCCCGGTCGAGTGAGGTAATCGACCAGAGGCCGGGCCCGATTTGTTCTTACTTCGAGGTTAACTAATCTGTAACGCCTTCAATGTCGGATCGTCGATCCGGCCAGTGACAGACAGCTTGTCGACGGATTGGAACCGGCTAATCGCTCTTTCGGTTTGTGGGCCAGTCAAGCCATCGATCGGACCATGATAGTAACCGAGTTTCGCTAGATCCTTCTGCACGGCAACAACAGTCTCCTGAGAAGGCGTCACTTCGGCTGGTGAGTATTGCCCGTCGTAATAGTCGCCGTCATTGTAGTCATTATATCCGTAATACGGGTAATCATACGAATAGGGATCTCCGTACCCAAAGGGACCTCCAAAAAAGAAATCGCCGTCGTGCCTGAAATGATCTCCGTGCCTGAAATGATCTTCGTGCCGCGCAAAGTGCGCTCCTTGGTGTTCTGCGAAGCTATGGCCGGCAAAACTATGCCCAGCGAAATGACCACCGCCACCAGCGAAATGACCACCGCCACCGCCGAAGCCTCCACCATGCCCACCGCCGAAGCCTCCACCATGCCCACCACCGAAGCCTCCGCCATGACCGCCACCTCCCCCGCCACCATGACCACCGCCTCCGCCTCCCCCACCATGTGCAAACATGGCGGTGGGCGCGAGCGCCAGAATGCCGGCCAGAACCAGACCGACCAATGAACCCTTTATCAATCTCATAAGTAATCTTTCTGGTTGCAATCTGGCTTCACTGAACGGGAGGGGCTAATCGGATATCTTGATCGCGTATCAGCGGGCGTGATGGCACTAGCCGACTTTTCAGCAGCCGAGTCCAGGAGAAGGAATTTGCGAAGCAATTGCGGCTTGCGCGCTACCTGGCCGCGGGAGGCTCGCCGCCATCGCGGGCGCTGGAGGCGGTTCCTGAGGCAAAAACGCCTAAGCGAGGGCGACCTGTTGCAAAGGCGGGGGGTAAAAGCAAGGCGGAAACGGCCAGAAAGAAGCCCCGCGAGGAAGAATTGGCGAAAGAGAGGCGGCGGGCGGGACGGGTGGGTCAGAAGGCGCCAGGGGCCGCCCCGCACCGAGGAGGGAAGCAGCGGGGTTCGCCTGAGCGTTGAGTAGCATTACCTGAACCCCCGAGAGGAACCCACAAGCGGTCTGGTGCAGCCTAATGCTTCTTGGACAACGATTCCCTAGGATGGTCAATGGATGAGAGGGTTCGATTCCCTTCACCCGATTAACCTCCTGAATATCAGCGACTACAACCCCCACATGAAAAGCACTCCCAAATTAAAATCCAACGCGAAATCTCAGGCGAAGTCCAAGCCGAGGTCCCAGACGAAGTCTCATGCCCACCCATTGGTGGGTAAGCACTTTCATACTGTTAAAGACATGAAGGTTAACTATCAGGGTCGCGTTCTCGATTACCTCGGTGACGGACGTTTCATCGTTACGCTTTACGAATGGACAGCCAGCAATGAGAACTACGGTTATCACATTTTTGAATTACAGTCGTTTACTTGGGACGAGAAAAACCGATCGGGGACTGTCTTCTATGATTCAGCCAAGGAAATGAATGAAGCCTACGAAAACAGATGGAAAAAGCTTAATGAACAAGAAGCGCACGGCTAGTGCCAAGGCAGATGTATTCCTTGAAAGGCTGCATCCGCAAGCGCGAGCGCTGCGCCAAGATTATGCCGGCTTATGAGCAGCCCCTGCGAGTTAATTGCCGTCTGGTGCCCGTCCATTTTTTCCGTCGGACCGAACTTCCCAAAGGTTAAAAATGACGGATATAGGATTGTTGGAAGCTTTAAGCGATGAAGTGAGGGACGCCTCCTCGGACAGATCTTGTCCAAGTTGCACGACTTGACGAACTTGGCAAAGTGGCCGAGTCTGCCGTTGTGGGCAGAATACTTACGAAGAAGGCTCACCACAGAAAACCGGGGCAATCGTTTCCTAAAGCGGTACGGAGGGTTGAAGAGGCGAGTGGAATCGTCGGCATGCGCGCAACGCGGCTTGAAGCGATCATCGTTGATCAAAGCGTTTTTGACTCTATAAAAAGGCCGCAGGCTGAAGCGATTAGGTCGTTTGCCAAGTTGGTTTCAGAGGCAACAGAAGACTCCCAAGACAAGAGGCCTCGCCGGCGGTTGGTGGTGAAGATGGATCCTAAGCGCCGGGTACCGATGTTCGAAATTGAAGACGCCGACACCAACACCGTGCCGACTGAATCCAATGATTTGGACACCGCCCTAACAGAAGCGCGGGAGAGGGGGGTCAGCCGTGCGGTCGAAATCCTATCCGGACGCGAGATGCTCTCCGCGGCCGAGTTCGCCAAATTCATCGGCGTTTCCCGAGAAGCGGTCCGTGGAAAGCAACAAAGGGGCGAGATTCTCGGTCTTCTTGGCGCCAAAAGAGGCCTGCGTTTCCCGAAATGGCAAGTGACGCCTAACGGCAAGCTTTTGCCAGACTTACCACGGCTCTTTAAGCTTCTTGGCGGCGATTCGTGGACCGTTTACCGGTTTCTCATTCAACACCATCCCGAGCTGGAAGGAGATACCGCCCTCTCGGCGTTGCTGCGCGGTAAGGTCGAGAAAGTTCTCGCCGCTGCTGAAAACACGGCCGGAGCCTTTTCCTGACCTGTGCCTGGCCGGTTACCTCCCAAGGGATTCGGATCGAGCAAGCTCGAGCTCGCGCCAATCAGAACTGGTACCAAGTGGTACCGGCTGTATTCGTCTAGCCACCCTGACCCGCTTGGGTTTGGTTTCTTACCGAGCCGTTTCAGTGATCCGCGGATCAAGTTACCCGAGAAGGATCGTTTCGGGACTATCTATTTTGGTTCATCTCTCAAAGTCTGCTTTCTCGAACGAGTCTTAAGAGACCTCAGAAACGGCCAGCTAGGCGATGTTCCGATCCCGTATGCCGAACTTGAGCAATTGATGTGTGCCGAAATAACAACGGTTCGCCCGTTGAACCTGGTTGACCTCCGTGGCGATAACCCGGTCAAGATGGGGATTCCGACCGATGCCGTTCGAGCATCGAGTCATCGGCTTGGACAACGGTGGTCGCTTGCCTTCTGGCTTCACAAACAGCGTCCGCACGGGATTCTCTATCATTCCCGACTTAACGAGGAGATTAATCTGGCTTTATACGATGTATCGTTACCGAATGTGCGTGTATCGAGAACACTACCATTCCTAGAGTATAGGGCGGCGGTGGCTTCGTTGATCAGGGAGTTTAAGCTAGCGATAGTATAACTAACAAAGCTCCGGGCGCTTCGAAGGTGAATTAATTTCTTCGATTTCGATGGACCGCGTCCAGACGGCGGCCCTTGCGATGAGACTAGCGAAACTACAAACACACATTGGTGAGTTGGGATCACCATTCCGGATATCTCTTACTCTATCATTCATAGGTGACCCGAAATCGGATCGCGACAGTCTAAATTGTGTCAATGCAGACCGGCCGGCGTTTTGCGGCCACCATTTGGTGCCCAGCCAAAAAAACACGCGGTGACTCGCATTGACTGATCCTGATCATCTCAAATCCGCTGCCGAGTATCTTCTTCAAGTCGCCCGCAGCTCTGAAGGCCGCCGTTATCGAAAGCAGCCCAAGATCGATGCATTGAGACAGTATAAGGAAGAGATCTTGGAGGCGCACCGCAGCGGATTGAGCGTCCATCGCATCGCGCAGATTTTCCGGGAACGGGGTGTGGACATCTCCGTGCCCCATTTGGTGCGAACCGTCCGGCGTTTTGTCGACGAAGAAGAGAGAGTAGGTGGCCGGTCCCCCCGCTCCGCGCGGCCCAGCGAGTCCCATGGCTGAACAAACGAAGCCAAAGGCCCCGGTCACGTACCAGGTTTCTGAACAACCCTCTGCCAAAGTCCACGAGGAGGAATTTGCGAAGCAATTGCGGCTGGCGCGGTATTTGGCCGCGGCGAATCTGCCATCGCGGCCACTGGAGGCGGCTCCTGAGGCAAAAACGCCGAAGCGAGGGCGACCTGTGGCAAAGGCGGGGGCTAAGACGAAGGCGGGAACGGTCGGCAAGAAGCCCCGCGAGGAAGAATTGGCGAAGGAAAGGCGACGGGCGGGACGGGTGGGGCAGAAGCTGCCGGCATCTGGTTCGGTGCGAGGGGAGAAGCAGCGGTCTTCGCCTGGGCGTTGATAAGTTAGCCGCCAAATGGTTCAGGGCTCTAGCTGACGCCCCTCAGGTTGAGAAATCTGTCGTAAAGGTCCGACGGAGTTGCACGAGCCTGCGGAAAAATAAAAGATTCGTCCATCCTTACCATCGAGACATGTCGTCACGGTTTAATTGTACGCCGACGGCTTCTCAGCCTCCCGACAGCGCTAACTGTTGGAAGATCTCGACACCGGCGTCAGTAATGGCCGTCTCGCCTTTCAGCCAGCTATGCTCAACCAAACCTTGATGTTTGAGATTCTGAGCCAATCGGTGCCATTCAACGACCGGGCACGATGGGTCGAGAGTCACCGCATCATTGAGTGAGTGGTTTTTTTGATCACTCAAGAGTTTGAGTAGGGCGAGACTACGCTCTTCATCCATCATGGATTTATTCTTTCTTCCTTGGGTAATTTTCTAAAGATTCGACGGAAGTACGTGCAATCCTATTCGGCTATTCCTATGGAAATGATAAAAATCCCTCACACTGATCTGGAAGTATCCTAAGCTGGACGTCGCCGCGAAGCTCGGACCGATCCGGCCGGTGAATCTAACAAAAGAGAATCTCCGCGAAGTCATTGATGATCTAACCGAAGGTTGGGGAGCAGACATTGTTTTTGAAGCCAGCGGCGCATCACCCGCAATCAAGAGCGTCCATGAGCCGCTCTGTCCGGGCGGTCGTATCGTCTTCATCGGCTTACCGATTCAGCCGGTGCCAATTGATGTAGTCGCTTTGAGCGCAAAAGAAGCGTCTATCGAAACCGTGTTCCGATACGCTCACGTTTATCCACGAGCCCTGGCATTAATGGGGTCCGGTAAAATCGATGTGAAACCGTTGATCAGCCGGACGTTTGATTTTCACGAGAGTGTGGCCGCTTTTAATTTCGCCCTGCATATGCCTCCGGACTGCGTAAAAGCATAGATTCAGCTCGCCGAGACATGGGTGAGCGCGGTAAAGAGGCAGCATGCGAAGACTTTTTTCGATTCGGGCTAACCCGCTTGCCTCTGCGCAACTCCTGGCATTGGTGATGTTCTGCTTGGCTTTTTCCGTTGCGGCTCACGCTCAGACTCTGATTGTCGCGTTCGGCGCCAGCAATGTCGCTGGGAAAGGTGTGTGGCCCTCGCAGGCTTGGCCCGCACAACTGGAAGGGATGCTGAAGGCTAAAGGCTACAATGTGCGCGTTAAGAATTCCGGTAAATCCGGCGACACGACCTCTGGAATGCTGCACCGGCTCAATTTCGCCGTTCCGTCCGGAACAAAGATCGTAATTTTAGACATGGGCGGGGGGTACTTCAATAACGAAAAGACCACCGCCGCAAGCCAAGCGCATGGGCATGCAGATATGGACGTGATCGAAGCGCAGCTGAAATCGCGGGGCATTACCGTGATCCCAGAGCTTGCGGCTAAGATGCCTCTGAGCCTGAAGCAGCCAGACAAAATCCACTTAACCGCTGAAGGCCATAAGATATTTGCCGAACACCTTCTGCCTCGGGTAGTCAGCGCATTGAGTAGTTCGGGCGCATAGCTGGCGTCGCTCGGTGCAAGCCATCGAAGTTCGCCTGGCGACGCCCCGCGATACCTGCGGGCTGTTTTCAATTACGGCGTAAAGCGTGACTATCTAGCTCGCAACCCGCCATCGCGGTCGCTGGAGACGGCTCCTGAGGCAAAAACGCCTAAGCGAGCGCGATCCATTGCAAAGGCGGCAACGGTCGGAAAGAAAGCTCGGGAGGAAGAATTGGCGAAAGAAAGGCGGCGGGCGGGACGGGCCGGAAACACACTGCCATTATCTGGTTCGGGGCGAGGGGAGAAGCAACGGCATTCGCAGGGACGTTAGAGCCGGCTTCTGGACCACTTGATACTTGCTAGCCGTCAATGTCTATGCTCACTGGAACACCGGGGATCTAAACGAGTGTCCGGTGCATTGATCTCCATTAGAGATCGATGGCTTCGATTTTTTCTCCCTTCAAAGGCACCATAAAACCATCTCCGGGCTTCGCCTTCGCCGCTAGCTTTAAAATCTCTGGGAAACGATGGAATAGTTTTGATGCTTGTACCCATCCGTTGAGGTGCATCCAGGCAGGCTTGAGGAAGAATATTGGATGACCCGCTTCTTTCCATGCCTTCACTTCGTGCGGATTTCGGCTGATAGCGGAATCGCCCGAAATAATAACCCAACCTGCCTTCTTTCCCAAATCAGTCATCCAAACTTCGTCTGGGGTATTAGGCGCGTACTCATCTTTCAGGTGATGGGCACTATGGTCCGGATTGAGGAGATGATTCAGAGCGCGAGCAACTTTGGGAGAAATATTATTGTCCAAAAAGAACTTCACGCGGCCTCGGCAAGCCATTGCTCGAAGTCCACGGCGTCTACGACAGCCGATTCCTGTACTTCGTACCAGTTGGCAACATCCCGTTTGGTTTGTCCCGCCTTTACAGCCAGGTAAAGTATCTCAGTGGCTACCCCAGATTCGGAGATTATAGGCTGTCCAAATTGTCGATGTGGGTCCAGCACAACACCGCGTTTCGTGCCTAAAGGCCACCAGCGAAGCAACCCTTTGTCTGCCGAGAATTCAAGGTCCTTAATGAAAGGGTGAACAACCGATGCGAAAACTTTTTGCGTCTTGGCTATCTCTTCGTACTCGGTCTCTCTTGCAGAAATCTTTAGCGTTTCAATAATGTGCTTCCCGTCGGTCGCGAAGGCACGCGTGCAAAAGGGGTGCTCCGTATGGTACCGAATCCGAGCTACTTCATGCGCCGCCCGAAGGACCCTCCACGTAACTCCTGCTTTTAAGAAGGCTTCGACGAACCGAACTTCCTGCAGATCCAAAAAACCCAGCACGATTTTTCTATCTATGGGCTGGTGCTCTCCCCGCCAAAAGCGGTTGTCCTCCTTCGCTTCTTCTGACTCAAGTCGCTTAAGCCAATAACGTATCCGCCGTTCTGAAACCTTACTCAGACGAGCGGCTACGGGAATCGGGTAGATACCCGTTCCCAGCAGCGGAGACGTATGAGGTCCGACTCGAGTTCCTGTTCCCATGATGGTAACTTATACGGAGAATGTGTGGGTTCCAGCACAGTGATAAGACCGATTCTCATACAGTTTGTCAAACTTACATGTACAGGCTGAAATCGCTGGCTCGCTGGTCCAACCACGTCAAAAAGCATCTAGAACTTTCTTATATGATCCTTCCGACGCATTTCAGCGCTTCCGGGTTGTCCTGCAAGGTTGGCGTTTCCAGCGCGCCTTAGCGCTCTTTCAAGTACCCGCGATACTCGTTATTGCAGTTTCTCAACCCAGAAAGTGTCGCTCCAGGAACTTCGTTGTAACAGAACCGATTTTTAGCTGATCACCGTAAAGTTCAACTTCGAGTTGCATATCCTGGATTGCGTCGAACTGCGCGTGGCCATGCTTGAACGGGAGTGCTTCTCGCAACTGGACAATGCAACCCCGCCGCTACCGAAAGCAGCCCAAGATCGACGCATTGAGACAGTATAAGGAAGAGATCTTGGAGGCGCATCGGAGCGGGCTCTCCGTGCATCGGATCGCACAGATTTTCAGGGAACGGGGTGTCGACATCTCGGTTCCCCATTTGGTGCGTACCGTCCGGCGTTTTGTCGACGAAGAGGAGCGGGCTGCGGGTAAGGGGTCACCCGCTCCGCGCCCTCCAGCGAGTCCCTTGGCAAAGGAACGCCACCAGGAATCGGCTGTCGCTGAAGCAACGAAGCCAAAGGCCCCGGTCACGTACCAGGTTTCTGAACAACCCAGCACGAGAGTCCAGGAGGAGGAATTTGCGAAGCAATTGCGGCTTGCGCGGTATTTGGCCGCGGGAGGCTCGCCGCCATCGCGGCCACTAGAGTCGGCTCCTGAGGCAAAAACGCCGAAGCGAGGGCGACCTGTGGCAAAGGCGGGGGCTAAGACGAAGGCGGGAACGGTCGGCAAGAAGCCCCGCGAGGAAGAATTGGCGAAAGAAAGGCGGCGGGCGGGAGGGTTGGGCAGAAGGTGACGTCTTCTGGTTCGGGGCGAGGGGAGAAGGGGCGGTCAGGGCCGGGGCGCTAACAGATGAGTCGAGCTGTGGCCTGTGACTCTTAATCACTGGGTTGTATGTTCGATTTCTACACGGTGCACATCAACTTCCAGAGCCGATCGGCTGGCGAAAACGATGACTAAAAAAAGGTCCGAAATTTCAGCGGTATACCCGCTGCATACCCGTTTTTGGATTTGATGGGCGGCTTAGTTGGCAAGCCCGGTAAGTGCTCTTGTCCGCGTCGCTTTTGAGCATAGATCCCGGTCGCAGTATTGGCCCGCCGCGGCAAAAAGGGAACAAGAAAAGATTTGGTAGCGGCTCGGCGATTTTTTTAATATTGACCGGCTTGCTCGTAATGCCCAAAATTTTGAGCAATGGAAAGACTCTCGGCGCTCTTTGATTTTGCCGAGGGTTTCCAGCCCGAGACGATTTCGCTGGCCGATCGCCGGCTCTATGGAGGCTTGCTTTTTTTTGTCGGTCATAAATTGCGGCCGGAGCTCGACCCGGGCGCCGTCCGGCTCGTCCTCGACATTATTTCGGAACTGCGGCCCTCAGAGGATTTGCAGTCCAGCCGGATAGTTTTTCTCGTTTTTAAAGATTGCAATCCCGGTCGTCAGCCAGTCATTTTCGCAACTTGATGCCATTGGAATTCAATCTTGACGAAGAGTTCCCTTACTTGTCAAAGGCTCCGATTACGGAGGCCGTCGTGCAGATAAACGCTCGCGCTACAGCCGAGTGGACTCGACAAACGATTTCTAGTGCGCTAAAAAGCGAGTTTGGTGGAACGATTCCGTTGCAGCCGATCGAAACCTCCCAAGCTGTATTTATCGGAAGCCCAGTCGGGGGACTGGAAAAAAAGTCGTTCGAATCTTCCTGGCTTGGATTCCGTATTGATTCTGCCGAACCGCCAGAAGTCATTTCGTTTACCAGGGACTCTTTTTCTTTTTCTCGTCTGCAGCCATATGAGAGATGGAATCGCTTTTTAGAGAGGGCGATGGCCCTGTTTCAAACTTATGTCCGAATAGCTAATCCTGGAGATGCTCAGCGAATAGGGCTACGGTTCATCAATCGAATCGAGATGTCGGCCGGCCTACGCCTTGACGAATATTTTGAAGATCCTCCGAGGGACCCCAGTGGCCTCGATCTTCCGATCAACGGTTTTCTTCATCAGTCTAGTTTTGAAACGCCGGGGTACCCTTACTCGATAAGCGTAGTGAGCACCTTGCAACAAACCGCGGCGCCTTTAAAGCCTCCCGCGATACTCTTAGACTTAGATGTTTTCACCGTTAAGGCGATTCGTCTCGACCAAGAAGAGATAAAGGGACATTTGCAAAATATGCGATGGTTGAAAAATAAGATGTTTTTCGCTATAATTACCAGAAAGTTGGAACAGTCATTGGTATGATCCAGGCAGGCAGCAGAGTCTCCACCCTGGCCATCACGCGAACTAAGGCTGAAAGCACGGACGCCAAAGCCGTCGACGAAGCAAACAACCAGCAGTTCAAGACATTCGCAGGAACGCAGACCGTAGGATCAGCTTTTTACGAGTTTGCGGAAGAATTCTGGAACGTTGTAAACGCGTGCTCGAGCCGCAATTGGGATGGTTTTGGGGCAACTGGCCTATCGAGTGACACCGTCTATACTGCCTGGCGCGTCGGTCAGGTTATCCCTTTTGGTCTATTTAGGCCTAGCGTCGGTGCCGAGCCGGATGGCCAGATCACTTTGGAATGGCACGTCGCTCCTCGAAGGACGTTGTCCGTTAGCGTGGATGGAGCCGGCAATCTACACTATGCGGCGTTGCTCGGTTCGGATCGGAAAGCCTTTGGAACCGAGTCATTCGTTGGCGTTGTACCAGACCGGATCTTGGATCTGATTTACTCCATCATCGCCTGAACATGTCTTCCGGCGGGTTCGACCCAAGTTCATACATAGGGCCGGACGAACCTCTGGCCCGTTTCGTTCTTTTTTCTTCGCATGTCCGCGCAGACGGTTCCGTAAAGCCTGACCTTTTTATACCAACCCTCAATGTTGAGCGGGATACACTCGAGACTTCCTCAACAAGGTATGACAGCCTTTCAGATGCCGAGATCTGGCAAAGGGGCGAAGCTGTTGCGGCAGAGAACGAGAAGGAACTGCTTGGCCGATCGGATGTTGAGGCGGCCGCCCACCGTAATGCTGGTTTATCGATCTCTCCGGACCCACAGCCGAATGATCCCCAGCATGTAAACGTCGTTGACTGGCCAAACGAAAAGGCGGCGCAAAAGATGTTGGCAACGCTGATTTCGGAGAACCGGTATGCAAAAGCGAGGCATGAGATCAGTAACAGCGAGGCCGTCAATTATATAGATCGTATCGTTGTTGTGAAGGGAATGATAACACAGGCCAGGAGGGATATAAAAAACAACGTTATTTTGAGTTTTGATTCTGGAGAATCGGCCTCCGCTTTGGCTATAAAGATCAAGAAAATCGCAGCAGAAGCCTTCAACTACGACCCTTTAACTCTTAAAAACCGAGTCATCAGTGTGCTTGCCAAAGTACTACAGACTGGTGGAGCTTTGCAGTTAGAAGTGAATGCGGAACAGCAAATCAGCTTTTAAGCTGCAGGTTTGTAATCGCCGCTTTGGGCCGCATGGGCGCCGCGAAGATGGCGGAAAATTTGTCTGGAATTCCAGACATGGGGCCCATCCATGAAAGCCAAGTTCGCGCGGTTGGATCGCGCAGATTTTCAGGGAACGCGGGGTGGATATTTCCGTGCCGCGTTTGGTGCGTACCGTGCGGCGTTTTGTCGACGAAGAAGAGCCGACCGGTAAGGGGTCACCCGTTCCGCAAGGCCAGCTAGTGCCATGGCAAAGGAACGCCGTCCGGAATCCACTCCCGAAGCAACGAAGTCCAAGGCCCCGGTCACGTACCAGATGTCTGAACAACCCAGCACCAGAGTCCAGGAGGAGGAATTTGCGAAGCGATTGCGGCTTGCGCGCTACCTGGCCGCGGGAGGCTCGCCGGCATCGCGGCCGCTGGAACCGGTTCCTGAGGCAAAAACGCCTAAGCGGGGTTATGATGAAGCGTTAAGGGTGCTCGAGCATTTTTTGCGGCAGGGCTTCCAACCCCGTTGCGTGCAACGCTAGGGGAGCCATCAAAGGAAATCACGCAAAAATGACGTCCGTCATCGGGAAAGCGCACCGAGCAATGAAAACCTCTATTGCGTGGACTAATCGTCCATACGGAGTTTCGGGCAATCATGACGATCTTGTCCCCAAGGCGTGAACGCTGCGATTACTTGGCAAACTTGACGGACCTAGCAAAATATTTGACGCTCGTGGCCAGATTACCAAGTTAAGCGAAGCGCGCCGTCTTATAGAGACCTGGAATTCACTGCCGCAGAAGAAAGTCCGCGTTAGAAACTCGATTATGCCAAGGAAGAAGCAACATAAGCTTCCGAAGGTTGGGTCGATATGGGAGAGATCTTTTAAAAAGAAACGCTATGTCATGAAAGTCGTCGCAGCTCCGAACGGTATTGCCTACGAAGTTGACGGCCGACGCTTCGACTCACCAAGTGCTGCGGCGAAGAGTATCGCTAAAGTAGAAGTGAATGGCTGGGTTTTTTGGAAAATCGACAAGAAGCCCTAGTCCAGGAGGAGGAATTTGCTAAGCAATTGCGGCTTGCGCGCTACCTGGCTGCTTCGAGCCTGCCGCCGTCGCGGAAGCTAGAGTCGGTTCGCCAGCCAAGAACGCCTAAACAAGAGCGACCCATTGCAAAGGCAGGGGCTAAGACCAAGGCAGGAACGGGCAGCCAGAAAGCTCGGGAGGAAGAATTGGCGAAAGAAAGACGGCGTGCGGGGGGAGCGTCTCACAAGCTGCCGCCAGCCGGTACGCGGCGACGAGAAAAGCTGCGTGCTTCGCCGGGGCGGTGAACCGCGCACTTATCTTTTTTTGGAGAAATGCTAGATCTGGGCTCTCTCCTGGCAATTATTACGATACATCACCCCTTTTATGAGTCGCTTTTTGGTCACGAAACTGTTACGCAATGTCAGGCCATGCTCTCGCGCACCGAAAACATCATCGGATTTCACTTGAAGGTGAGCCGACAGGAGAGAGAGCTCTACGAGGAGTTCTGTAGTAGTGCAGAGGCGGAGCTTCTGAGGGAAATGCGCGATTACTTTATTGAAGCAAAACAAAAAGCCGGCGTGATCAATTTTGATCGACTAGGCATCTGGTCGAAAATTCAAAACCGGCTCGATCTCTGGTTTGGGGAAGCTTGCATCTGGAGACACCTAAATCCAAACCAGGTTCCACGAGCTCGAGAGGCAATTTGGCATCGCCTAAAGGATCAGCTGGCCAGGACCATCAGGGAAACGCTAGGTGCCGGCGTTGAATCTCGCACGGCTTAGCGATTGCAAAGCGACCGTAGCATTGGAATGTCACTTTGCGAATTATTTGGCACAATTTTTTGCGCGGTATTTTGGCATAATGACGATGTTTAAGAGGCGCACTCGCATCGTTCCAGCCTGGGCAACTCGGCGGAGAACGGCGAAGGATTTAGCGGGCGGGGCGTTGAACGAAAGCAGTGGAAACCGCAAAAAGTTACCAAAGAAGTAGTCGGAATCCACGTCCTCCTGACGCGCTCTCTTTTTGCCTGCGATATTCAGCGTAGGTTGCTTCGGCGTGTTTCGCTCTTGAAATCGACTTCTGCTCCTTTGCGATTCTGATGGCTTTGCGGAACGAAGCCTCAATTTGCATCTCCTCGGCACCCATATCCGTGAGAAACACACCGCGAAGTCGGTGTAGTAGAGAAAAAACGCTGCGCTGTTCAAATCTTTCGGCCAGTGCTTCCGCCTCGATTATTGCCTCAAGAGCTTCAGGGGTACGATCCGCTAGATGTAAAGCTTCAGCCTTTAGTGCCAAGTAATATGGCAGGCCCAACACCGAACCGGTTACCCGAAAGTCTCTTATTCCCTGCTCGATCCACGGGATACCTTCTGCGGTGTCACCGGAAGCGCTGCGCGCCCAACCGCGGTAAATGGCTCCTAGCGCTAGCCAATACGCTAGATTTTGACCTGTAGAGAGTTCAATCAAATCCGATGCCAAGCGGTCCACTTCAGCAGGATTACGCTCAAATTGGCCGAAAATCGCTGCCCAAGAGAGCGCCAGGGCCAATCCGTGGGTATCCTTCAGCTCCTTTGCCAGTGAGATCGCTTCGTTCAGGTTCGCTTGGCAAGAGGCGATTTCTCCGAGATGCCACTCGGAAAACGCCTCATAGCACAAACAACCGACGACCGGCGGATCGAGGTCTTCCGGATGAGACTGGACGCCTACCGAGCGCCAGATCTGAACACCTTGCCTCGCGTATTGTCGCGCGGACTCGAAATCGCCCAGCCAGTAGAGCGTGGATGCCAAAACGTTGTAGGCCCAAAGCATTAGAGCGGGGTCTTCGAGCTCCCGTGCAAGCGAGTAAGCTCGTTCGGCAATCCGCAGCGTTGCCGTCAGCTTATCCGTCATCAGGGAATAGCGCCACTGGCCTATCAGCGCGAAATACAGTAGCAGGGGACGATTAAGGGAATGACAAAAGGACTCCGCACGGTCGTAACATATTCGGGCCTCCGGTGCTCCCAATCCTCGGGTGGTCGTCAAATATAGCCCCGCCTGCATCAGTATTAACAGCTGATCTTCCGCGCTTAGAGTTTGCCCCTCGACGGCCGTTTCGACGACTGATCCCCAGCGTCCGTGTTCGAAGAAGTGAGCTAACACCGAGAGCAACGCTCCTCTCGCTCCGAGAACGTTAGCCGCAAAGGAGGCATTCCCCCGCTGAATTCGAAGAATGTAAACTTCATGCAGCGCTTCGCGAAAAAGACCGGCATTGCAGCCGCAGATAACAGCTGAGAAAAGTGGTTCCATCTCCCTGAAGCTATTGGGCAGCTGCGGCGCAAGCGTTTGGTAATAATGATAGAGCCGCCTATTACATTCGTTCCACGCATCCGTTTGCTGACTCCAGAGCTGTTCGCCAAAGTATTCACGAACGAGAGGATGGGTATCGAGCTGTCCCGGATTGTGTGAATCTTCTCCCGCGAGTAGTCTTGCTCTTCTTAACTTGGCTAGAATCGTTCGCCACTCGGCCGCGCTCAAATCAATTAATGGCTCTGTAAGGCCAGGAATCGCAGGCGCTCTTACTAGAACTCCAAGCGCCTTTTCGTCAGCCGGGCGATCAAATAGGCCTAACATGCGCAGAACCGACAGCTCAGGACCCTCGCCAAACCAGGTTTGATAAGATTCCATTACTTTTCGGGCATGGACTCCCTGTCGTACGTCGCGAACAAGATGTCCTGACAGTTGGTTGCGGCACCGAATGTCTCCGTTGTACGCATCGGTCAGATAGCCGCCCAACAGCGTAAGCGCCAGACAATGGCCACTGAACTCGTCGCTGGCACTTCGCAGCTCCGCCTCATCTCCCTTGACGCCCAGCGCTCGGAGCAGTTTCGCCCCGGCATCGCTGGATAGTTGCTCCAGGCCACGACGCAGAGCTGAGCTACCCTCGTGATCTGCAATATCAGCGACTGGCGTCCGCGTGGTAATCACGCAAAGCCCATTATTGAAGGCAGCAAGCTCGCGCAGAAGCGCCTGAAGGGAAGGTTCACGTATGCGTCCTTCTTGTGGACCAGGCGGATTTTGGAGCGGCTCCAGGCCATCCAGAACCAATAAGGTTCGACGATGCGCGACGAGCTTCGCGAGTCTCTCGCCTTTCTCCCACGCCGTTCCCAGCCTTGGATCTGGATCGCCAAACCAAGTGAGAGCCGCATCAAGAAATTCATCTGCGGACGAAGCGTCCCCACTGGTGCCCACTCTGTAGAAGGACCAACCAAAAATAAGCTCTGCAGAACGATAATGGTCAGTAGCCATCCGTCTGAGCCAATGGTTAATGAGCGTGGACTTTCCGACCCCAGCCCAGGCAGCGATTGTAACGACGTTGACATCCTTGTTTGCCCAGGCACGATCTAGAAAAGCGGTATCCTCCTCTCGACCAAAAGCATCTTTTCCGGTAACGGGCAATCTGGCTATGGAAATTTTCTCCGGCGCTGGTTTTGCCAGCCGCTTTCGAGTTGCTGCGTGTGAAGCGGTAGAGGGCGTCTTCTGCAGGCTCTGACGAGTGATTCTACGCCGTGTGTGGATAGCGCCTGTTATCCTCGGTATCGCCTTCAGAAGTTCGGCCGGATTCTGAAAGCGACGCCCGGGGTCTTTCTCGAGGAGTACCTCAAGTAGAACAACGGCCGGCTGTGGAACAGCTGCGAGCAGATCGAGCGGTAACGATGCGTGGTGATGCTGATGCATCACCTCAACGGGTGTGCCCCGGAATGGCGTCTGGCCGGTCAACATCTCCCACAGCGTGATACCCAATGAATACAAGTCTGATCGAACGTCCACGCTGGTGTTAGTGAATTGCTCCGGGCTGGCGAAAGAGGGCGTACCGACGAAACCCCCATGAGTAATGTCGCTCTCACTCCTGGCAGTTGCCGCGGCCTTTGCCAACCCGAAGTCAATCACTTTGACCGAGAGCTCCGGCCCATCGACAAGCATCAGATTAGCCGGTTTGAGATCGCGGTGGACCAAGCCGTGTGCTTCCAGGGTAAGCAGGGCCCTGGCCGCTTGCGTAATGACTTCTAAGGCCAGAGCCGGTGGCAGGGGCCCGCTGCGTCGCACGCGTGCCTCCAACGTTTCGCCCTCGACCAGTTCCATCGCATAGAAGCAATTACCATCACTCTTGCGCGTCCCGTAGTAAAAGACCGAGGCGACGTTCGGGTGCCGAAGCCGCGCGGCCGCGCGTGCTTCGCGGAGGAAACGCTCCCGCGCTTCGTGGTGGGCCGCAATGCGAGCGTCGATGACCTTAAGAGCCACTGCATTTCCCAAGACCGTGTCGAAGGCCTTAAACGTGATGCCCATCGCGCCCCGACCCAACTCCACAGGCGTGCCGTCGGTGTGGGTAGCGACATGATAGTGGTCAAAGCGCTCCGCGTTTGCACTTGCAATTTCCTCCTCGTTCCATGCCAACTCCAATAAGCAAGCCACGCACCGGTCTGTGCACTTTCCAACGCGCTGAAGCGGGCCGCCGCACTTCCCGCAATTCACCTGGGGTTCGTGGGCTGAGGTACTCATTATAGTTATAGTGGCCGCCGGGGCGGCAGTCTTAGCTCCTCAGCGCGGCCCGAAGGTAGCGAAGTTCCTCATCGACCTGCGCGGGCGCCGCGACCGTGCGCGCCACTTCTTCGCGTAATAGTGTCCCATAGCGGCCACGTAGGCGATGGATGGCCGTTTTTAGCGCTCCGAGACTCAAATTCAACGCATCGGCGACTTGCTGGGAAGAAGACGCTTCCCTCCCAGGCAAGAAACCTTGGAGCGCTTCGAAAAGATGCCCACTGCCCTCCGATTCGAGCTCGAACCGCAACCGCGTAAACGTTGCTTCGACTAGCGCGCCGGCCCATTGGGCCTCGAAGAGCTTCTCGGCTGTCAATCCTTCAGGCGCTGCAAGCTGGTAACGATCTTCCGCAGCATCGTCATCCAAAAACACCCACTGGCAGCCGCCGCCCCGTTTGCACGCGCTGGCGCGTTCGGCGGCATTGGATAGGAAATGCTCCAACGCGCCGAGCAGGAAGTTGCGGAACCTGCCGCGCTGCGGGTCCGCTCGGCCCAGAGTGCCTTTCTCTAGCAGGTGGACAAAGAAATCCTGTGTGAGGTCCTGCGCGTCCTGGCGGCCATAGCCGCGGCGGCGGATAAAGGCGTAAACCGGATAGCAATAAAGACGATAGAGCTCCTCCAAGGCAGCGCGCGCTTCCGCGGCGCCTTGAGCAGAGGCGGCGGTAACCAGTCCCCACTGAGTCGTGAGGAAGTTGGACCGCGCGCCGGCCGTCGAGTCCAGTGGCGCGTCCACTACACCTGATTTTGGCAGAAAGTGCCTCTGGCCTCAAGAGAAAGCGCCCGTCGGTCGGCTCGGCCCTTCCCCTGCAAGTCTTTCGACGCAGACGTTTTTGCCCCCCATCCCTGTGACGCGATTCAGGCTTTTGCACTAATAAGCCCACCGGAGATCCCTTTTCGCATTCTTCTTGAAACTTCCCGCGAATTTTTCCGGAGAACAAGATATGCAGACAATATCTTCCGGCACAAAGGCACACATCTTCAGACCCAGCCAACCAGCCGTCGATGCGAGGAAAATGGCCCGTTCGCGCGGATCCTTCCCGAAGCGGGCCTTTTTAGCAACAACCAGCCTATAAAACAACGAGAGGAAACAATGAAAACACGCTTATTAGGTGCCCTAGTAGGATTGGCAATCAGCTTTGCCTTGCCAACCTTTGCCCAACAAACAAACGCGCACAATGCACAACTACGCCAGCAGATGGTCGCGCTCGCTAAAAAATTTGACGATGCATACAACAACAACGATGCCACTGCCCTGGCCGCGCTCTACGCCGAGAACGCAGTCGAGGTGACGGACCAAGGCCCAATTTATGGTCGGGAGGCAATCAAGAAACATTTTGCAGACGTGTTCCAGAAAGTGCATTTCAGTAACCATCTTCTCACGATCGATCAGGATTCCCCTCACAGTATAGGTACGAGTGGCAATGAGATTTGGGAAACTGGAGAATGGAGTTGTACGATTACTGTTCAAGGCCAGACCGGCGATCCTATACAACTCAAGGGCTATCATTCATCGATTGCTGTTCGCGAGAACGATGCTTGGAAGAAGCAGATGGTCACCTGGAACGTAACCCCGGCGGTGGCCGCACCTGCTCAGACGAAATAGATGAGACCGGCGAGCCGCCGGGCAACCAATAGCATCCTGATCCGCCTGGTGACAGAACGCCTTAGCGGAGGTTTGGGACCACCATACGGACACAGTTCCCAAAGCTAAACGTAATTTATTTTCCCGATATTCTGAGTTCCTCGATATTCCGAGTTGTCGACTCGCACCGGCGTTCGGAGCCAATGAAATCAGAGGTGTGCAGTGGATCAACTCGGAATATTAGTGTCCGCCGAATTGACAGCTGCATTAAAAGCGTTTTGCGGTTCGGTCAGAATCTAGAGCAGCGGAACTAGGTTCCTCTAAAGCGCGGCAGGTCTCGGGCTCCGGTCGTCGATTCATCGTCGCTTACTCGCAACGCCAGGGAGTTCCACCCTGTATCGAAAGCTATCTGGGACAGATATTGCGAAAGTGAGCGACGGAAGAATGCGAGAAGTCTGCTCGTGGGGTGCCTGTCAAAAAAAAAACATGGGCGCCTTGATCAGCAAATGCGTCAAAATTTTCAAATGACGAAACTCGACGCGTTGGCTCATCTTCTCGCTAACCCTGTACTCCCGAAGGCGAGTCGCCTTTGGTCCGGGGCAGACGTCGTGATCGCATCCGCTCTACAGCCTGACCATTTCTGGAGACCGTTCCATCCGAGAAGCTGCGAAGTTCTCACAGAGCATGCGCTGGAGGTTTCCTATTTCTTCGAGGTTCTCAGAGACCGTTTCTACGAAGAGGCCCTCATCGATCACTGTGCGAAGATTGAGTTCTTCGGGCGGTTGGCTAGTGCGGCTGATGCGTTTCTGCACGAGCAGGCCGATGCGACCGCGCATCTGGTTTGTGCAGCGGTCCTCCGCGAGGCATATGCGATGGCCAAACAGATGGATGAAGGCGAGTTCGCCTCCTTAATTGTCGCTGAAGAAAATCAGATCGGAGATAACCGAACTCTTCCCGGACAACGGACCGGATACTCGAGCATCAAAGAAACTATCGAGTTCTTTCGCGGACGCGGTATTCAAATCCATGGAGCAGTGTGATTTCGTTCCTGGACCGTATTTTCTGAGATAAACAGATGTAGTGAGATATTGCCTACGACTGGGTCCCCGAGCACGATCTTCGTTACGCAGCCGTAAAAGCAATCGCGGGAACCTGTCCGAGTTTCAGTTCAAGCCGCCCGACATTCTCCTGGAAAGGGTGCAAAGCACCCATTCTCCAAAACGACCGACTTCGAGAGAATCATCACACGCCCGACCCGATCCACAGGTTAAGCAACTTACGGTTCTCAAAAACCTCTCTTGAAACGATATTCTCTAAATAATAGCCTTGTGACGAGATTTGAGAACTCTCACATGTAGATTGGCTATGCGTGCTGAGATCTCACGGCACCCATTCCTGAAACGATGCGAGGTCTTATACGGCGGTGCTCTAAAGGCCAGTATGCCAAATGGCGCGCAAAAAGTTGTGCCAAATAATTCGCAAAGTGACAGGAAAGAATCCCCTTTCCTGCGCCATATTGTGTGTGATAACGTCCTTTATCACACGCTAAATGAACACGGCAGGGGATGGCATAAACGAGCTGATTATCGCGCCTTCACAAGAGCTCTTGCCGGCGCCGCTCTTCGCGCCGACGCGAAAAGCTGCGAAACGCTTCCTCGAGTTTTTTACGGCGCAGATCAACAACGCTCATACCCGACGAGCTTATGTGAACGCGACCCGCCGCTTTGCCGACTGGTGCGCCTCCAAAGACCTTCACGAGCTCGCGCAGGTCGAGCCTTTCCATGTCGCCGCCTTCGTGCACGACCTGCAGGACGAGCTTTCACCGCCGTCCGTCAAACAGCACCTGGCGGCGATTCGCATCCTCTTCGACTGGCTGGTGACCGGGCATGTTATTGAAGCTAATCCGGCGCATTCTGTTCGAGGCCCGCGCTACACGGTCAAGAAAGGCAAGACGCCGGTCCTGACGCCTGAGGAGGCCCATGCGCTGCTCGAGAGCATTCCCACTACTAAGAAACGAGCCAAGGATCCAGAGGCGCCCGACCAGCCGGATCTTCTCGGCCTGCGGGACCGCGCTTTGATCGCAATGATGGTCTACAGCTTCGCCCGGATCGGCGCCGTCGTTCAGATGAAGGTTGGCGACTATTTTATCCAGGGCCGCCGCCGTTGGGTCCGGCTGCACGAAAAAGGCGGCAGGGAACACGACGTTCCCTGCCACCATCGTCTTGATCAATGTCTCCACGATTATATCGAAGCGGCCGGCATCACCGATGACGTCGACGGCTATCTCTTCCGGAGCGCCCGCCGCAAGACCGGTCAGCTTACCACCAATCCCCTCTTCCAGCAGGACGCGCACCGCATCATCCGCCGGCGTGCGAAAGCGGCCGGCATCGAAACGCGCATCGGCAATCATACTTTCCGCGCGACCGGCATCACGGCGTATCTGAAGAACAGCGGTAAGCTCGAAGTCGCGCAGCAGATCGCCAACCATGAATCGCCGCGGACAACGAAGCTTTATGACCGCCGACAGGACGAGATTTCACTCGATGAGATTGAGCGGATTACGATCTGACCTATCTTGTGCTCCGAATACTGCGAAGCTCGAGATTTGCAATTTCTTTTGAAGAAAATGGAACGCTTGAGACCGCTCAGAAGATTGCTGATCATGAACCGCCATGCGCCAGGAAGCTCCACAATAAAACACACGTATCGCGCCCAGCTTTTCGAGGCGAGCAAAGGCGCGGTCGCTACCACCACGCCTGTTGCGTCCATTCTGCGCTGGGGCTCGTCGCGCAGCTCGCGCTGGTCTTTAGGGGTTACTGGGACACTCCCTTATTTCACCTTCGGATTCAGGAGCTCCTGAGCCCGTGGAGTATTCATATTCTCCTTAGTAATCAGGTTTGCGCCCGTATCGACATTGGCAGGCACTTTCTCTCCCTTGGATGCCGCTAACGCGGTCTTAACGCCGTCGTAACCCATGCGGTAAGGATCTTGCACCACCAATGCGTAGATCGTGCCGTCCTTTAAGAAGCCAACCAACTTATCGTCATTATCGAAACCGATGAGTTTGATTTTATCCGCAGCTTTGTTTTCAGCGATCGCCTGACCGGCCCCTTGCGCCATAATCAGGTTCGAAGCAAACACACCGCGCAAGTCAGGATTGGCGGTGATGAGGTCGGTCATAATATTCAAGCCACTGGTGGCCTTGCCATCCCCATATTTTTCGTCGACCAGCTTCAACCCCGGATATTTGGCGGCGAGCTGCTCTTTAAAGCCCTGCTTTCGCTGTTCCAGGGAGCCGACGCCGGGAATCGATGTAATCAGTGCCACTTGGCCTTCCGCTTTCCCATATTTCGCGGCAATCGCCGCCGCCAAACCATCCGCGGCGACCCGGCCTCCCTGGACGTTGTCAGTGGTTAGGAACGATACGAACGCCTTTGAATCAGCGGCCGAATCAATCCCGATGATTTTAACTTTCTTAGCGGCTTCATCCACGGGTTTTCCCAGGGCGGCAAATTGGGTCGGCGAGATCACGATCGCAGCCGGGTTTCCAGAAACGGCATTTTCCAGGATCGAGATCTGGCCATTAATATCCGATTCAGACTGAGCACCGAGCTCCGGTACATTGACGTTAAGATCCTGACCGGCTTTGCGAGCGCCGGCCAATACGATCTGCCAATAGAAGGACGTCGTATCCTTGACAATGATCGGAATAGTCGGCTTATCCGCAGCCGGCATGGTCTGTACCAGACCGGTGAGAGAGAGGGCTCCAACCAAACCTAGAAGGGTTCGGGGGCTCAGGGACGAACTGAAGAGTTTCATTTTGGGGGATGGGTTTGCTAATTAAGACGCCGCAACTATGGACTTGCTCCTGGTAGGGGCGGCGCCACCATACCAGATTCTCTGTTTAATAGGCGAAAATCTCTTTGTAAGAAGCATCCAAGGCTTAGTCCGTAAAGAATTCCGCCGAAGGCTGCAAGGGTTTTTGTCTCGGACAACGCCGTTAACTCCACCGATTTGGTCGGCTGAATCTTCAACGAGATCGCCCGGGCCTTTCCTGGCCTTACCAATTTACTGGTAAGACCAGTCGTTTGTCCAGCGCTGATAGTGAGCCACCCGCACCAAGTGAACGGTCCACAATTCCTAGTGTTCAGCCGACGACACCAGGCCTTACGCGCGGGCCGCCGTCCCACCGAAGACTCTCTTTTTCCTCCACCGACAAGGCGGCGGCTAAGTGCCGGACAACCTCGTGCCACCGATGGTACGAACAGGCGGTCAGACAGATCCACGAGTCGGTACCAAACATCAGGCGACCAGCTCCAAACGCAGTCAGGGCGGTTTCGAAACAGGATCTCAGCTACCCTTGCGTCCAGTGCTGAAAATCGGCCTCCGTTACAAGCCCTGAGACCCTACAGAATACGTTCTCCATTCCCGCCAGCTCCGCGACCTGTCGCGACCACGGAACTAGCCGATTCGCGAGCAAACCCAAGTCGTCTTTGACGTCGGTGGTCGTCAGCGATACCCAACCGAGCACGCCTTTGATGAAACTGTTCTCCGCGGCCAATTCCAATAGCCAACGCGTTTCGTTGACGGTCTGTCGCGCCTGAACTGAAATTACGCCCTCGATGCCAATCCCGCGAGTTTCCTTTTCCAGGTCAGCGTGAAGAAAATCTCGGCGAATGGCACTCATCGTTTCATCAATCCATCCGTACTCTCGCGCGGAGTACCGCCAGAAATGATGGTGCGCTTCGATTTTCATCTAGAGCTCGATCATGGCCTTGATGACGCCTGACTCTGGCTTAGCCCAAAGAGGAAACTCGCTAACCACATCGGTCAGCGACGCCCGATGGGTAATCCACGGTGCGGTATCGATCCGCTTCGCCTCAATGAGAGCGATGATACGAACGAAGTCCTCGGAGCGCGCATTGCGGCTGGCCAGGACCATTAGTTCACGTCGATGAAAATTCGGATCATTGAAAGTGAGGTCGCCCGGGAACAACCCGACAAAAGTTAAGCGGCCGCCATGAGCTGGATATTCGAACGCTTTCGCCATCGACTGGGGACTGCCTGTGGCGTCAAACACCGCCGTCGGTAACTCGCCGGCCGTGATCGATTGAAGCGCCGCAAGCGGATTCTCCGAGGCCGCATTGACCGTATAGGGAACACCAAATTGCGTTCTACAGAACTCCAGGCGCTGTGGATTGATGTCGAGCACGATCACCTGCGCTCCGGCTTCGAGCGCAAATTGCATCACGGCGAGGCCAATAGGCCCGGCGCCGATCACTAACGCGAATTCGCCAGGCTCCATGCGAGCTCGATCGACCGCGTGGCATCCGATGGCTAACGTTTCGATCAGCGCCAATTGATCGAGCGTGAGGGTTTTTGAAGGATGCAGTTTCCGGCTTGGAACGACTAGCAATTCGCGCATCCCACCGTCAGTGTGCACTCCTAGCACCTGCAAATTGATGCAACAGTTCGGTTTGCCGCGGCGGCAGGCCACGCAAATTCCACAATTTAGATACGGTTCGACTGAACAACGGTCATCCAGTCCAACGTTTTGCGAGGCACTACCCACCGCAACGACTTCGACACCCAGCTCGTGACCAAGGATGCGGGGATAGCTGAAAAACGGCTGGTTGCCTTTGAAGGCATGAATATCGGTGCCGCAAACTCCAATGCGCCGGACTCGAACCAGAGCTTCGTCTGGCCCGATCTTCGCCGAAACCGGTTCAGTCGAGAGGAGCGCAAGACGGCCCGGTTCTTCAAGACGGATCGCTTTCATGCTAGCTGCCGACTAGTGAGTCACGATGCTCCACGCGACCGCGCGTAAAATTGAAATTGTGAATCGGCCTGAGGATCTCCAACACTTCGGCGAGCTGGCTCTGGTCTATCGGCTGTTCGACGTAGTTGATGTTGTCCAGAATATTTTGAGCGCGTGCCGTGCTAAACAAAGTCGTTGCCACCTCAGGATTCGAGCAGGAAAACTGAATCGCGAGCTTCACAATATTGATCCCTTTCGTTTGGAAAAATTGCACGGCTTTGCGACAACCCTCGATGATGGTCTTGCTCGCCGGATGCCAAGCGGGAGCTCCCTGCGGCGTGAGCAGCCCCATCCCGGTGGGAGAAGCGTTGATAACGCCCACTCCTTTCCCCCTCAGGTAAGGCAGCAGATTTGCCAGCGAGTGGTCGTTTAGCTCGTAGTGACAAAACGAGAGGACCGTATCGACCATGTCTGGCTGCACCCGATCGAGGATGCTGGGAAAAACGCGGAGCGGTAAACCGGTGATTCCTACAAAACGCACCAGCCCTTCGCTCTTGAAGCGTTGCAACGCCGGAAGCGTTTCGTTCACGATCTGATCATGATCAGCGAATTCGATGTCGTGGCATTGGATCAGGTCCAGGTAATCGACACCAAGGCGCTGCAAGCTTTCATGCAGGCTGCGTTCAGTGCGTTTGGCTGAATAATCGTAGTTCCCTTTCGCCTCACTGTAAGAGCCAACTTTGCTAGCGAGATAGTACTGGTCGCGTGCGGTTCCCTCGAGCGCTTTTCCCAAATTGGTTTCAGCCAAGGTTTCGCCGTATGCCGGCGAGACATCAATAAAGTTAATGCCGCCATCTAACGCGGTCCGCACCGTATTAATACATTCGTCGAGATCGACTTCGTGAAAAACGCCACCAAGGGAGGACGCCCCGAAACTGAGGACCGATACTCGCATATCGGTCTTGCCAAGTCTGCGGTATTCCATGAGGCCAGAAGTAATCTACCCAAAGATGGGCCTAATGTGCCGTTCCAGCAGATTCTTGGTCACATTTTGACCAACAATCGATTCATTGGCTTTCAGCGCCTGCAGAAAACGTTCGCCCATCTCGGCAGCAACCTTAAAGCCGATATGCAAAAGCTGCCGAAAATTTGGATTATAGTCCGGAGAGGACTGGACATGCCGCAACGCACTAACGTACCGATTCGAATCCCAAGAGGCCACGGTTGCCGGATCAGGTAGTTTACCTTTGTCGATGTCGGTTACGGTGGCATAGGGGCCCTTCAGCTCATCAAGGTGAGCAAAAGCGGTTGCGTAAATATCCTTCGCAATTTCGAGTCCTTCGCCGCCGCTCTCAGCTAACCCGATTACTTCCTCTAACCAGGTCGTGCCTGCTGTTTTTACGTGGAGACCGGTATCATGTTTCTTGATCAGCCGGTTGATAATCGGATAGAGCGAAAATTTATCACTCCCAGAATGGACGCTTAACTTCAGCGTCTCTGGAAAACCAAATTCGCGGATAGCGAACGCGATCACTGAGAGGTCCTCGTCGAATTCTTTTTCGAACTGCGACAGGTCGCCGGCGTAGTCGACTCCCTTGTTAAATCGGCCGGTAAACTTCGGCGCGATCGTCTGCACCGGGATACCTTGCTGTTGGATCATCGCCAGGATGAGAAACAATTCCACCGGCGTTTGCGCGGTGTTCGTTTCGTCGACTGAAATCTCGGTCACGAATCGATCTTTTCGCGCGGCGATGACGCGATAGATACGGCCTGCCTCCTGCACTGCCAATAGAAACTTACGGGCCGCAGCGCGCAGGGTTGATTCGCCAATCTCGAACGGGTGGCTGACGCCGGGAATGGAAAAAGTCTTGGCGAAGCCGCGCATGGCCTTGATAAAGCCCTCTTCCGCCTCGGGGTCCGCAGGCTGGCCCGTAAAATCCGCGACATCGACCGTGAAAAAATCGCTCACTGAAATAAACGCCTCCAGGTTCTTGAGCCCGATATGATCCGCATCCACATAGTAAGCACCGGACCAACCAAGGGCTGCGACCGCGGAATCCGCTTCGGTCCGGACATCATCCGGTTTGGTTTTGATTAACGTATGTTCCCGGTGCGATTTGTTCCAAACCGGATAAACGTTCAAGCCCTCTTCCCGGGCCCGAACCAAGGCCTGCAGCTGAGCTCGACCTTGCAGGGCAAAGCGATCACCTACGCCAAGCGTGTAGGATTCAACTCTCAACATCTTATTGAATGAGGCTCACTAAATTGACCTTCGTGAATTAGACGTTCTCGGATTGGTCTTACCGCTTGACCACTGCTGTAAAGGAGGAAAGGTTAGGTGTCAAGCCGCTGTGGAAGCGCTCATCGCGTAAAAGCTTCTCATTACCGGCTCGGCAATGTTATTTTGTGAACAATGGCTTTCCGTGTCATCCCACCCCGCCGGATCTATCAGGAGATTGCCCTCCAGATTCGCGCCCATATTGAAAGTGGCGAATTCGCCGGCGGCGCCAGGCTGCCTTCCGAAAGAGAGTTAGCCCAGCAGCTGAAGGTTTCCCGGCCGTCGGTTCGGGAGGCCCTCATTGCTCTCGAAGTGGAAGGGCTGGTAGAAGTCCGAACCGGAGCCGGCGTTTTTGTTTGTAAGCCGCAACGGGCTTTCCCGTACCACGCTTCCAGCGAGGGTCCTCTTGAGATCATGCGCGCCCGAATTTCCATTGAAGGCGAGACCGCAGCGATGGCGGCTCGCAATACGCGGGCTCCACAGATCCGAGAACTCGAACGAATCTTGGAAGCCATGGATCCTGACCGGAACACCCAGGGATCACACCTGCCGGCCGATCGCGCCTTCCACCTTTATATCGCTGAGAACGCCGGGAACAGCGTCCTGGTCCGAATCGTGGCGGAGCTCTTCGACGCCCGCCATTCGCCTTTGGGGCTCCAGTTCGAAAAGCATTTCGAAAACGTGAATACGTGGCGGCAAGCCCTTGCCGAGCACAAGTTAGTCATTAGCGCTCTGGCGTCTCGCGACCCGGATTCTGCAAGGCAATCTATGCAGCAACATCTGCGAAAATCGCACAACCGCTTAACAAGACAGATCGAGTCAAAATTGCAGAAGAATCGGTAGGAGAACCAAATGGCGGCGTGAGCCGCCGGTTGGTAGCGGCGACTTTCCGGTTACGTCGTGGGCAGGTTTTCACTTCGACCCAGCCTTCCACTTCGAGAGCAATGAGGGCTTCGCGAACAGAAAAACGGGAAACCTTCAGCTGCTAGGCAAGCTCTCGCTCTGCGGGCAAGCGTGCCCCCAACTGAAAACTCCCCACTTCGATATGCGCCCTAATCTGCAGGTGCTTCCCATTTCATGTCCGGGATTTTCTCCACCTGGAAAATACGCGGTTTTGAGACGCTCGAAACTGAGACGTGGCAAATGCGTGTGGTCTTACCTCTTTACCGGTTGACCAGTTCTCCAGAAGCTGTAATACTAGTCTCTAGTTTATTCGTCAGAGAAGCTTTCCCCCATTTGAGAGCGCTATTTGAGGTATGCCGCGCCGTTTTGACTTTTCCGGCAAAAGACCCTCGTGATGGTGGGATCGGCTGCTTTGGCTACCCTCGAAGCTAGCCCCAGAATGAAAACGAACACAGTTCGTTCCCATGACACCGCCTCGGTTCATGACGAAAGTGGTGAAGCAGCGCGCTCTCGGCTCATCAAATTTAGCCTTGCATCTCTTCGGTTCGGTCCCGGGCTGATCCTTGTGATTCTTATCCTGACCTTGGGCCTTTGCTCACAGTATTTTCTTACGGCGCGCAATCTCGGAAATGTCTTGGCGCAAACCGCGGCCATTGCCGTTCTGGCCATGGGCCAACATCTCGTCATTCTGACGCGGGGAATTGATCTATCGGTAGGGTCCGTTTTGGCTCTTTCTTCGGTCGTGGGCGCGCTTGTTTACAGGCAGGTGCATTCAGGCACACTCATCATCGCAGTCATGATAGGAACCGGCTTGGCGGTCGGTTTTGTGAACGGATTTGTATATGTATGGGGACGCCTCCCCCATCCGTTCATCATCACTCTTGCGACTCTTAGCATTGCTAGAGGACTTGCCCTCGAATTGGCTGGAGGTGCGGCTATTCCCGGGATGCCGGACATCATTCTCTTCCTTGGTGGCGGATCAATTGGAGGGGTCCCTGCATCGGCTCTGGTTGCCTGCGCGGTAGCGCTTGCGCTGGCTGGGATGACGCGGTGGATGGTGTGGGGCCGATGGATCTATTCGGTCGGCGGGAATCCTGATGCGGCAAGGCGAACCGGCATTCCGACAAAAGGTATTCTCTTGTCCGTTTATATGATGAGCGGCGCCGCAGCGGGAATCGGGGCGGTTCTTACCTCGGGGCGTACGGCGGCTGGATCTCCTCTATTTGGCAACTTGGCCGAGCTCGATTCGATAGCGGCGGTCATTATTGGGGGTGCGAGCTTCCTCGGCGGTCGGGGTCATATCGGACACGCACTTATCGGTGCGTTGATGATTGGGATCATCCGAAACGCACTTAATCTTCTCAACGTCGATATCTTTTTCCAACTGATCGCCATTGGGGTGATCATCGTCTTGGCGGTGGAGGCGGACGTCTTGCGGGGGAGACTCGAAGCGCGGTTCCGTGTCCTCCAATCGTTGGGGGTAAAATGATGAGCGGAACTCCGTCAAAAGGCGAGGCGTCAAACCCTGACTCGCTTCTCGAGGGCCCCCCCGAGCTTGCGCTCAGAAATATCTCAAAGCGGTTCGGAGCAATCGTTGCTCTCGATGACGTCAGTTTAGAGGTGAATCGCGGGGAAGTGTTGGCTCTACTCGGCGACAACGGTGCTGGGAAGTCGACCCTGATCAAATGCATAAGTGGCGTTCACCACGTCGATTCGGGCGTCATCGAGCTGTGCGGAAAAGCGGTTCAAATTCGCTCTCCGGCCGACGCCCGAAGCGTTGGAATCGAAACCGTTTATCAGGACCTGGCGCTCTTCGATAATCTGGGTCCAAGCGCGAATTTCTATGCCGGTCGAGAATTAGCGGGTCCATCATGGTTGCCCAGGGGAATGCGCATACTGCGCAGCCGCGAGATGGATAAGGCTACGCGAAAGTTGCTCAACCAATTGCGGGTGGTACTTCCAAATTTTGATGCCGTCATCGGTCTAATGTCAGGAGGGCAACGTCAAGCAGTTGCGGTGGCCCGGGCCGCGGCGTTTGCGACGCGCGTGGTGGTTCTGGACGAACCGACCGCAGCGCTGGGGGTTCGTGAAAGCAGGCAAGTTCTCGATCTGATTGCTCACCTGCGCAATCAGAATAACGCCGTGATCCTGATAACCCACAACATGGATCATGTGATCGAGATTGCCAATCGCGCCGTCGTGATGCGGCGAGGTCGCAAAGTCGGCGAAATCAAACCGAAACGAGAGAATCAACAACAAATCGTGTCGATGATCGTAGGAGCTTGAGCAGGGTAGTTCTCAACCGTGCCGATGCTTTCGCTGGGCGGGTATCGCATGGCAACTCTTAGCCCAACATCATGAGAGAAAGTGAAAATGCGAATATCAAAAGTGTTAGTTCGGCTTGTCCTAATAGTAGGACTAAGCATAGCGGCATCTGTGCATGCGGATGTAATCAAAGTGGGGTTTATCACCAAATTCCCCGCTGATTTCTTCTCCACGCTCCAGAATGCGGCGAAGGAATACGCATCCAAGAATCCGGACGTAGAAATCATCTTCGGCCAAGGGCAATCGGCGACCGATACTGCCGGTCAGATCAATCTGATCGAGTCGATGGTGTCCCAAGGGGTAAAGGGGATCGCGATTACACCTGTGAGTCCAGAGCTTGTACCGGCGCTCGACAAGGCGGTTGCGGAAGGGGTGAAGATCGTCCTCCTGGATAACGACATTCCAAGCTGGAAGGGAAAGAGCGCGGTTGTCGCCACCAACAATCTGGAGGGCGGAAAGCTGGCTGGAAAGTGGCTTGCAACCAAACTCAAGGCTGGCGACAAGATCGCCGTTCTCGAGGGTGTGCCTGGCGTTCCGGCGCTAGATGACCGAGTCAGGGGGATGGTCGAGGGGCTCGGCGGACTGGACGTCAAAGTGGTCGGAAAGGCGCCCACCAACTGCACAAGAGAACTCGGCGTTTCCGGGGCCGAGGACCTCTTGACGGCAAATCCCGGGGTCGCCGCGATCTATGCGGCCTGCGGGCCGCCAGCGCTTGGTGCTATCCAGTCAATTGCGCATTCAGGCAGCAAGCAGCACGTCATCCTTGTCGGCTTCGATGCACTGCCCGAAGAAGTCAAAGAGATCAAGGCTGGGCACGAGGATGCGTCAGTCGCGCAATTCCCAAAGAAGATCGGGGAGTTGGGCGTCGACACGCTCGTCAAGGTGATTAAAGGCGAGGCTGTACCTCCTTTCGTTGATACGGGTACCGCCATCGTGACAAAGGAGAATGCGGATCAATTCGAATAGTTGAGTCCACCCCCAAAAAAATTGACTGGAGAAATTCATGAACAAAAGCACCTGCGTTTCGGCCATAGTCGCCTTAGCGGGTTTCGCATTAATCGGCACGATCCGTGCAGACACCAAAAGCATGCGCATCGCGTTTTCAAACAATTACGCGGGCAACTCTTGGCGGCAAGCCATGTTAAAGAGTTATGATATCGTCACAAAGAAGGCGGTCGCGGACGGTATTGTTGCTGCCGCGGACGTTTTTACCACAGCCGATAAAGGATGGCGGTAAGGATTCTGGTAAAAAACACACAGATCGCCGACTCAGCACTGCACGGGGTACCTCATCGACTGACCAAGACTGCGGCTCCCCAAGTCCCAATCGCCGGGCGAAAGCTTGGGCAATCTGTGCAAACGAAGGTTCACCGTTTTCGACGAAATAAAAGCTCCCCGTGATGCTCTTTCCGGCGCAGCGATATACAGGTCCACAACGTCGTCAATGTGAACGTTGGACCAGACATTCGCACCAAGCCCCACGTATCGGACGGTACCGCTTTTCCGAGCTTGCAAGATTAGCAACGGGACCTGCACGCTTTCCCGAGCAAACCTTTGCCTATTCCGTATATGTTCGTGTTGCACAAGACGACTGAGCGGATCCCGCGCTGGGCTGGATCACGCACGAGTTGATCGATAGCCGCGCGATGGGCCTTGTCTGGTACGGGTGTTGTCGGCGATGACGCTGGAGCCGTTTATATGCGATGCGATAGCGGCTTTCCAGACCCCTCGAGACCTTCGATTACTGCCATCCATCGCTTTCATCGGGTCGGCGCCTTTTCCTCATAGTCGGAATAGAATCCTTTACCGCTCTTTATCCCCAAACGGCCCTGCTCGATATACCGCTTGAGCAACTGGCGCGGTTCAGCGGGAATGCCCGGACGGATGGCTGCGTAATGCTCTTCAATGTCCAGCACTACATCGAGGCCGACTTTGTCCATCAATCGGAACGGTGCTTCATGCGAACCGAGGATGCTTTGAAAAAGTTGGTCGACGACCTCAGGCGTTGAAACGCCCTCGGCCACCACGGCCAGAGACTCGCGCTTTATCGCAGCCCATATCCGGTTAAAGATAAAACCCACGCTTTCCTTACGGACATGAAAGGGCAGCAATCCGTAAGTCGGCAGCCGTTCGAACAAGCGGGCGATCACCTCGTCGGTCGTCTTCCCACAGGACATCACCTCGACGACATTCACCTCAGGCAGCCGGCCGGAGTAGTGGGTGTTGGCTACTCGGCCAGGGCGCGAGACGGCGTCGATTAACTGGCTCGTCGGATAGGACGACGAATTGCTGGCAAGGATCGCATCTTCTGGCGCTAGACGATCCAGATCGCCAAACATCTTTCTCTTGAGATCCAGCCGCTCTGGTATCGCTTCCACAACCATCCAAGTGTCAGCAACGGCGGCTTGGACGGTCCTCGAGAGAATCAAACGACCTGGAAGAGCTCCGGACCGCCCCGCCACAACCCGAGGCAGTTCTGCTTCGACGTAGCGTCGGGCGACCTCTAACTGATCGGCGTTCGAATCATGAAGGCGAACCTCGCCGCCACTGCTCGCCAGCATGAGCGCGATCCGTGAACCGAGCGTACCGCTTCCTATGACTGCTGTTGGACGTGTCGTGGGACTAAATGTTAAGTTGTCGTGTTTTAGGGCCATAACTCCTCGTTGTCTGCACGCATTTTTGATAGTCAGGCTTAATCCCTGTCACCGGCGAGAAAGGACATTTGCTACGATTCATCAGCCGCATGTCCGCGCGCTGCTACTGGTTTAGTTTTACCACGATGGGAGAGCAATTCCAGCAGTCCCATAATCAACGTGTCCCGCTCCTGCGATAGCTCCTCAAATGAGCGGCCATCGACCTCCTCCAGCACGCCGTCCACAATCTTTTTCTGCAGTTCGGGACCTAACTCGGAAGAGCCGAGATTGGCCCAAAGCGCCGTCATCGGGCCTGTGAAATGCTCAAAGAAGTGACGAATACCACCTGGTCCGCCTCCCAGGTGGTAAATCAGGTTCGGTCCCATCAGAGCCCAGCGCAGACCCGGACCCATACACACTGCGGCATCGGCGTCCGCCACACTGACCACATCCTGATCGATCAGATAGGCTAGTTCACGGTAGAGCGCTGCCTGAAGGCGGTTTGCCACATGTCCCATTACCTCCTTGCGAATATGCATCGCCCGCTTTCCCATGGCGGTATAGAAACGCATCACGCGTTCGATGGTCTCGGCAGACGTCTTCGCTCCTCCGACCACCTCGACCAGCGGAATTAAGTGCGGCGGATTGAAGGGATGTCCGGTTACGCAACGCTCCGGGTGCTTGCACTCGGATTGGATTCGGCTCATAGGGATACCGGAAGTACTCGACGCCAGGATGGCAGACGGTGGAAGGATCGAATCGATGTCCGCGAATAATTTGATCTTAAGAGGCTCGCGTTCGGGGGCGTTTTCCTGCACGAGGTCTGCGTCTGCAAGGGCTTCTTTGAGATCAGATTCGAATCGCAGCCGCGAGATCGACGCTCCCGGTGCCAGTCCGATCTTTGTCAGCGCGGGCCACGCCGCCTTAACGTAGTGGCGCACTTTGTCTTCCTTGCCTGGTGCTCGACCGGTAGCCACTACATCCAGACCGTGAGCTAGAAAGCAGGCGGCCCAACTGGAGCCGATGAGGCCTGTACCGACGATCGCAACACGACTAATTTCAGAATTCGCGTCCATAGTTGATCAACTCCTTGAGTTTCTTTCTGCGACGCTGTTTCACTGACCTAATTTCACAACGCGACTCTCCGCCGCAGGCGTAAGTTGCCCGGCCTGTGGTTCGCGAGATGAGCGCGGACTTAGCGCCGCGGCGTTCGGTGACATCGCGTACGAGTTCGGCGAGGGTTGCTGCATAGACTTGCAATGGCTTTAGGTTTCCTACTGTACTTTTCTCCACACTAGAACCGCCTGCACCTATGCAGGAGTTTGCGTCCGTCCTCACGCAGAGCGCCCTCCGGACTTACATGTCGGTAGAGGGTCTGGCGGGTCACTCCCAGTTCCCGGCAGAGATCGGCGACCTTCGTTTTGGGCTGGCCCATCGTCGCCAGGGCCAGCCGCACCTTGGTCGGGGTCATTTTAAAAGGCGCTCCTCCCTTGCGGCCGCGGGCGCGAGCGGAGGCCAGCCCAGCCTTGGTCCGCTCGGAGATGAGCTCGCGCTCAAATTCTGCAAGAGCAGCAAAAATGCCGAACACCAGCTTGCCGGCAGGCGTGGTGGTGTCAATTGAGGCACCGTGACCGGTGAGGACTTTGAAGCCGACACCCTGCTTTGTCAGATCGTGCACCGTATTAACCAAATGACACAGGTTGCGGCCGAGTCGATCTAGTTTCCAGACCACCAGAGTATCGCCCGTGCGAAGGGCTTTGAGCGTGGCATCAAGGCCGGGACGAGCATCCAACCGTCCTGAGGCGCGGTCTTCATAGATTTGGGCAGAATCAACACCGGCAGCGATCAGAGCGTCGCGCTGGAGATCAATGGTTTGCGAGCCGTCTGACTTCGAAACCCGCATGTATCCAATCAACATGGTGTTACTTAAACGTTCGATTATGTGACAACCCAGATCAACTGTCTAAACGCCTTTCAGTACGTCACTTAACCCGTAGCATAGACTATGTCCTATAAATGGTCCGATCTTCAATTAAAGTACGCGGCTACACATGCCCAGCGTCAGTGATACCGCTTACCCGCGTCTCAAAATCAATCCCTCGGCCAAAGAGCTTAATGAGCTCTATACCCCGACAGTATACGAGCTGGCTTTCGCCCGAGAGCGAGCCCGCCAACCCCTCCAGCGGGCCGGTCTATTGCTGTTATTGAAAACTTTTCAGCGCTTAGGATACTTTGCCGTCTGCGCTGAGATCCCGGCTCCGATCATAGGCCATGTCTTCCGCTGCGCCGCTTTGGTCGAGTTACCCGAACAGTTGCAGGCCTACGATGCCAGCACGGCCCGGGATCGACACACCACTCTGATCCGTGAATTTCTCGGCGTGACAGCGTACGGCCCAGCTGCTCGGGAGGTGGTCGTTGAGACCTGTCTGCAGGCCGCACGGACCCGCGACGATTTGCCTGACCTAATCAATATGGCGATCGAGGAGTTGATTCGACAACGCTTCGAGTTGCCTGCATTCAGCACCTTGTTGAGGATCGCCCGAACGACTCGCAACACGGTGAACCGTCGCTACCAGTTGCGCGTCTGTGAATTATTGGAGGTGGACGCACGGCAGCGCTTGCTGGCCATCCTCAGCCGACCGGCCGGCGAGCCACGCAGTTTGTGGGATCAAGTAAAGCGTGAACCCAAACGCTCAACGGTCCCGCAATTCAAGGATTTCCTGGATCACCTACACTGGTTGCAACAGCAGAACGTCGCAGTAAGTGCTTTCGCGGAAATTCCGGAAGCTAAAATCCGGCAATTTGCAGCCGAGGCTCGATCGCTCGATCTGACCTCATTGAATGACATGCCGGAACGCAAGCGCCTCACCCTAGCGGGCGCCTTGATCCTTAAGCAAGTGGCACGGGCACTGGACGACGTGACCGACATGTTCATCCGTCAAGTAAACAAGATGCACCACAAGGCGGAGGAAGCGCTCATGCAATACCAGGTAGCGCATGCAGACCGAACCGATGCGCTAATCGCTGTGCTGCGAGAGATCGCCTTGGCCTACAACTCCGAAGGCTCGAGGGAGGAACGATTGGCCCTGATCGAAACCCTGCTGGAGAAAGACGCCGATCAGATTCTGGCCCAATGCATGGCCCATGAGGCGGTAGCTGGAAGCAACCACTTGTCTTTCCTCCCACTGTTTTACAGTGGTCGGCGTAGCACGCTTTTTCTGTTCCTCGAATGCGTCTCGCTGGTCTCCACGACGCAAGACCGCGTGCTTCTTGATGCGATCGCTTTCTTGTTGGCCCACAAAGGCCTCCATAGTAAATGGTTGGCGGCTTCACGTGCTCCGTTGAGTGAAGACGATCGTGGCAGTCTGAACCCATTGGATCTGTCATTCGTGGCCGACAAATGGTGGCGGCTCGTCACCGGGAATAAAGATCGGGGTGCCGTGGTAGAGCGTATCGATCGCCGTTACTTCGAGTTGTGCGTTTTTTCCAACGTCATGCTCGAACTGAAGTCCGGCGACCTTTGTGTCCCTGGTAGCGACCAATTCAGCGATTACCGCAAAGAGCTGGTGTCGAAGGATGAATTCGAGCGTGGAGTCGCGCTTTACGGCGAACAGGCGGGCATTCCCGTGGAGGGACCACTGTTTATTGCCCGGCTTCGTGGGCAGTTAGAAGCGGCTGCCAAACGAGCCAATGACAACTTTCCTGCCAATGAGTATTTGCGAATTGAGAATGGCGAGCCAGTGTTAAAACGTCTGCAGCGCAAACCCGAACCAGAAGGGTTGTCTCGGCTGGAACAGCAACTCGTCGAACACATGACCCACGTGGACATTGTCGACGCACTGTCCGATACCGAGCACTGGCTGAACTGGAGTCGCTTCTTCGGTCCGATTTCCGGCCATGACGCCAAGCTGGAAAATCCGCGCGAACGCTACCTAATCACCACCTTCTGTTATGGCTGCAACCTGGGACCAACCCAGACCGCACGCTCCATCAAGGGGCTGGACCGTCGACAGGTGTCTTTCGTTAACCAGCGGCACGTTACCGAGGAGAACTTGAACCAAGCCATCACAAGGGTCATCAATGCCTATGCTCAACTTCCCCTCCAACGGGTGTGGGGCTCGGGCAAGTCCGCCTCGGCGGATGGTACGAAGTGGGAACTGTATCCGCAGAACCTGATGTCGGAATACCACATTCGCTACGGCGGTTACGGCGGCATCGGCTATTATCTCGTAGCTGACTCCTACATCGCGCTGTTCTCACGCTTCTCGGCCTGTGGCGCCTGGGAGGGACATTACATCCTGGATTTTATCGAGGAGAATAAATCCGATGTGCGGCCCGAAACCATCCACGCTGACACCCAAGGTCAAAGCACCGCCATTTTTGGTCTGGCGTATCTGCTAGGGATCCAATTGATGCCGCGAATTCGCCATTGGAAAGAACTCAATCTGTGTCGCCCACCTGGCGAGCATCGTTATCTCCACATCGATTCGCTGTTTAATACCCAAGCCGAGTGGGATCTGATCGCAACGATGCTGCCCGATATGCTACGAGTGGCCCTGTCGATCAAGGCCGGCACAATTATGCCCTCAACGATTCTACGCCGGCTCGCCACCTACAGTCGCAAAAACAAGTTGTACTTCGCGTTTCGCGAACTGGGACGGGTGGTGCGGACCATCTTTTTGCTGCAATACGTCTCCGACCTCGAACTGCGGCAGGTAATCCAGGCTGCCACCAACAAAAGCGAGGCCTTCAACAAATTCGTGCAGTGGGTGTGTTTCGGTGGCGAGGGCGTGATCACCGAGAACGTGCGCGATGAGCAGCGTAAGTTCATTAAATACAATCACCTGGTAGCGAATCTGCTGTCGTTCCACACCCTGGTGACGATGACCAAGGCCCTGCAGCATTTGCTCGAGGAAGGCCATACGGTCGACATGGAGGCTCTGAGCACACTCAGCCCGTATAGAACCCAGCACATCAACCGCTTTGGCAACTATGTGATCAATCCCAACCGAATGCCGGAGCCATTGGAACAACACCTAGGGCTTTCATTATCACCAGTCTCGGCTTGATTCGGCGATCTGTGTGTTTTTTACCAGAATCCTTACCGCCCTCCATAAAGAGGTACCGACTCAAGCTGCACAGATCCAGAACCTGATTCTTCAGGGCTATAACGCCATTGTGATCAATGCATCCTCACCGGACGCGTTGAACGGCGCGATCAAACAAGCAAGCGATGCCGGCGTTGTGGTTGTTTCATTCGACGGCATTGTCACCGAGCCTAGCGCCTGGCGAGTCGTCGTTGATTTCAAGGACTACGGGGAACAAGAGGTGGTACACCTCGCCAAATGGATGAAAGGTGGCAACCTGCTCGAGATTCGAGGCTTGGCGGGTACGTCGATCGATGACGCGATCCATTCCGGGATCGTCGAAGGCGTTAAGAAAAACTCATCATTTAAGATCGTGAGTAGCGTCGAAGGGGACTGGGACCAGACAACTGCGCAAAAGGCCGTAACGACGGTGCTCCCTTCGCTCCCTGAGATAATGGGCGTGGTCGATCAGGGTGGCGATGGCTACGGCGCCGCACAAGCGTTTGCCGCAGCAGGACGGAAAATGCCCACCATCATCATGGGAAACCGTCAGGACGAGCTCGAATGGTGGAAAGAGCAGAAGGCCAAGAACGGTTATACGACTTGGTCCGCCTCGATTGCCCCTGGCGTCTGCACCTTGGCCTTCTGGGTCGCGCAGCAGATTCTTGACGGCCGTAAAGATATTCCACATGACCTGCTCGTGCCATATCTTGCCTTTGACCAAGATAACTTTGAAGCAGCTCTTACCACCATCCCTAAAGGCGGCGTCGCGAGCCATGAATACACGCTGGATGAAGCGAAAAAGGCGATCGACTCCAATCTGAAAAAGTAATCAGTACCTCAACAAGGGTGAGCAGCAAAATGCGCTCCGCCGCGCCGTATTCTTCAACCGACTCGGCGAAATCCGCGACCGCTCCTATGAGAACCAGCGCCACCGCGCCTGCGGTTTAAACCCACTCGTCGCGGCCATCATTCTATGGAATAGGGGTCGCCTCATGCTTCTGGGACGAGTATAAATTTTCCATCTTTAGCACGGCCTGGGAACCATAACGGCAGCTCGCTGCTTCCATCGACGAATTGATGGATCTCTTTTATGAGAGCGACCGTTACATCAACTGCCTCTCTAACCGTTTGTAAATTGAGCTCGTGCAGTTTGCTCAACTTGTGGTATCCGCCGAATTTCTCAGGTGCTGCAAAAGGCGAAGCATGTACGATCGCATCTCGATAGGGCTTGACCGTCTCGATGAATGACTTCAACGGGTCACGCGTTTGATGAAGTGGCCCCATGTCCCTCCCTATAGTCAGTGCTGGAACTTTGATCAATTTAGTCACGATGTTTACTGGCCTATCAAATTCGGTAAGCACGTTGCGCTTATCCTTTGAGAAGCTTTGGATATCGTGCGTTTGGACATAGTCCCATGCGAGCCCGTTGATATAGGCCTCAATCAAGTTGAAACACGACAAGACGCAGGTTCTCTGGCCAGCGTCGCGACGCCTAATCAAATCGCCGCTCTCAGACCGGGTTTTTAGCTGTTTTTTCTCTCGCCAAGATCTCGTTCGATAAGGAGTAAGGCGGTGTTCTTCGATCTCGATTGCTTCATTGATGGAGACTGCCAAATCCCTAACCAGATGATGTTCTGGATATTCAGTCTGCAAACCCCACGGTGAAATGTGAATTGTAGAATGAAGAGGAGCGCCTTTGAGCACGCCAGCCTTGAATTTTCCAAAATCTCGAACAAAATCGGTCAGTGGAACGTACCAGTTACTTTGATGCTCAAAAAGCAGATCATACAACTTAACAAGATCTTCTGGCTCTACACTTTCGAAGTTATTCCGACAGAATTTCTGGATCTCGCCACGCAGAGAAGCTCGCGAAGCATCTCTTTCGGATATTAATTCTTTGCGAGGTTTGTTGAGGTACTGTTCGATGGCGATAGGCTCCATCGGACCATCGAGCTCCGCTAGGAGAAGACGGCCCACCGCGGCAGCCTTTTTGTGCCGAACAACCTCAGACGCCTCGCGCTGACCACCTGATCTGATGTCCATGGAGGAGCCGATGTTAATGCGAAAGCGTCAATAAGTGAAGCAGCATACTCAGACCCGGCTGGTGTCTTCTTATGGCGATCAAACTGGCTTGCGAGTTGGGCCATAGTATTCGGAGTTTGCCTCGTTGTCTTCTGCTACCCGCGTTTGAGATCCCAAGCCGCGGCGCCGACGCCGAAACAGTAGTCCCAGAAAAACAACTGTCTCGATCTATGGTAGCTAACCGTCCGACAGTTACAGCAAAACGACCAGGCGTATTGATAGCAACTGCAAAGTAACGTCCCTTCACTCCTTAGCGTACAATATCGCACGAATAGGCAAGTCACCCCTATAAAGCACGTTAAGGTTTGAGAAACGATGAGAGCGGACGGAGCACAAGAAAGTGTCGGCCCCAATTCTGAATTGCCTCCTAGAAGCCCTGCCGTTACGATTCGGGGCGCTAGATGGGTTTAGGAACCAAGAACCGGCAGAAACAAACGGCGGACACTTGCAAGCTGCATCTCCGGGAAAAATACCGGGACCAGCGAGAGCTCGTGGAAGAATTTATCGTTGAGATTGAGGGTGTACCTAAGAACTGCGATGTCAGTCGTTGGGGCCGATTCACCGATATCAAAGACATCAAAACAGAGATGCTCAAGCGCCTCGAGGCTCATTTCGAGAAGTGGATCAATCCGTGAGCTCTGTGAATCGATTTTTGCCAAGCTAGGGGTGCCCATCTTTTACTGCAAGTGCGGACCCACGTTTTGAATGAAGAATGGCGCTCGACGCTATCACATTGGTATCCAGCAATGCAGGAAACATGCGATGCGAAGGCGGCGTAGCCCCCGGTTTTTCCCGGTCTCCTCCTTCGCCTTTTCGCCAGCCCGACTGTCCTCTCGTTTATACCGGCGACCCCAACATGTCCGCAAAATGTCCACTTCGGTTTCTCGGCCGTTAGCCCGATGGCGGTGGTTTGGTAGCGAGGGGTGCGCGATCAAACCGACCGGGAGTTGTCTCCCCATGCGCTCAATAAAGAAACAGCCCAGACTATTATTATCAATCGCTTTCCACGAGTCGTAATGTGCCGATTCCCTGCTAGGCAACCATTGGCGCAAGATCGCATCAATCGGACAAAGGCCCATCAAGACAACGGCAGATGGCTGAACAATCTCGATTTGGACGTCCAAAAACTCTACGCACTGTTGGACAAAGTCCGGGTGGCTAAACGCGGTGCTTGGGTATTGGGGAGCAACGGAGCAGAAAACCGGTTTAAGCAAATTTTAAGGGACCTCTTCGAGGGCTTCGTCCGGGTTTCTTAATGGCCGCAATTCGCCCCGGGTAACCGCTTCCGGGACAGAGAAAGCGTAGCGGCCGAGCAAATTGATATGCTCGAAGACTAGCGGCGAAAGACGAGCGACATCTCCTGATTTAAGGTGATGTCCTTCGCGAGCAAGCTGCTCAAGTGCAGCGTTGATATAGAGCGTATTCCAGAGAACGATCACATTGACTACTAACCCCAGCGCTCCAAGCTGATCTTCCTGGCCCTCGTGGTATCGCTGCCGCAGTTCACCTTGTTTACCATGAAACACCGCGCGAGCCAGTTTGTGACGATCCTCGCCCTTATTGAGTTGATTCAGAATTCGTCGACGTTTGGTCTCGTCATCAATGTAGGTGAGAGCGTGAATCGTCTTGTCGATCCGCCCGAGCTCGGCCACAGCTTGAGCCAGCTTCGTTGGTCGATCACCGATCTGAAGCGTTCTCATGATCGAGGTAGCCTGAACCACGCCGAGCTTGAGCGATCCCGCCAACCGGAGAAGGTCGTCCCAGTGCTCCGCGATCAATTTCGTGTTAATCCGATGACGAGCAATGCCATTCAGGCAACCATAGTCAGCTGACGAGTCCATTCGCCAGTATCTTGCACCGCCGATGTCTGCAATCCGAGGGCTGAACCGATAACCGAGCAACCAGAATAGGCCGAATACAACATCGGTGTATGCCCCAGTATCCGTCATGATCTCGATTGGATTAAGTTCTGTTGGTTGTTCGAGAACGACAGCCAACAGTACAAGACTGTCTCGCAGAGTTCCTGGCACAACTATCGCGTTGAGACCGGTGAACTGATCCGAAACGAGGTTGTAATAAGTAACGCCGCGCTCATAGCCGAAATACTTTGGATTTGGGCCTGCGTGGATAGTCCTGACAGGGACGACGAACCGAAGGCCATCAGCGGAAGCAACTTCGCCACCACCCCATGCGTGCACGAGAGGGATGTTGTTTTGCGCGACCACCAGAGACGCATTGGCTTCTGTTATGGTTTCGTTACGGACGAAATTCTGATTTACCCATGATAACCGCGACCGTCGCAACGCGGGAACGTCGTTCCGAACCAAAGGTTCCATTCCAATGTTACAAGCCTCGGCTAATAGAACGGCGCAGATGCTGACCGCGAGATCGCCAGCTCTTGAGTCGCGTTCACTGATATGGGTGAACTTTGCCGTGAAGTCCGTCCGAGCTGCGATCTCGAGGAGAATCTCGGGTAAATCCACCCGTGGAAGTCGAGCTGCGATTTCATGACGAAGCCGCACAAGACTGGGCGGTTCCTCCAGCTTATCGGGCGAAGTCAGGACCAGTTCGTCCTTACCATCGGCCTTCTCAACTCGAGCCAACGGGTTCGATGAAAGGTTCGTGGCGACCAGCTGATACGTCTGATCTAGTTGGCGGCCAAGTGCTAGGAGCGTTTCTTCAGCCGACAGAGAATGGCCCAAGGATCTGCAAACAGCCGGGCGAGCGGATTCCCAGGCTGGACCGCTCAACAGACCGATTCGTGCGTCCGCATATCGAAAGCTGGGGGCGATGAATAAATCACGGCGCCGGAGTGCCGAGCGGAGCCGGTCCAGGAAGCAAAACACGAAGGCTTTCCGGTCAATGCGTTCGTCATCGCCGAAGACATATTGACTCCAGGCACGAGTTACAATAGCAATCGGCGGATCGCCCGCATGCAGACGGTCTTCGGATTCTTCGAGCTTGCGCAAAAATTCCAAGGCTTCCAAGACAGGCCGACCCGCAGGTGTAGCGCCGAAACGTACCGTTTGCAGAAGACTTGGCAGGAAAGTGCGAACCCGACGATAGCTTTCCTTAAGTTCTCGGTAGTACATGTCTTCCGGTGGCCGGACTAAGCTCTCCACCTGTCTCAATGCGGCTTCCAAGTCTTCTCGTTTGACTACAGCAAACACTGCCTCGCGCAGGGTCGAGTCAGCAACGCTCGGATCCAGAAGCAGCGCACAGACTCGCCCCAGTCGCCCGGCGGCCTCATCGAGGTCCTTGATAGTCCGGAGCCGAGCTTTCTCACCAGCATGTGTTGCATCGGCAAAGATTTCGGTGATGAGAATATCAAGCAGATCGAGTGCATCATCGAGCGCGATTGCTTCCAAATTGAGAACGAAGGCTATGAGAGTGCCGAGACGCCTGTGATCTGGCATTCGCTTTATTGCGCCCGCTTTGGCCATCGTTGCGAAGCGAGCGAGAGCCTGAACTCGAGTAGGCGGCACACGGCTCGACACGGACAAATTGATGCCAAGCCCGCGCACGTCGTCGATTCTGCGTAGCGCTCGAACCAATTCCGGAGCGCTCCGCAAGAATGGACCCTTCCGGAGTCGATCCAGCATGGAAACGTGTCCCTCTTCGGGGACCATTAAGAGAGCTTCCAACTTGGCTTTGGTTTCCGCCGATACTGCTTGAGTAAGCCGCAACCAGACTCGTTCCTGAGCGCGAGTTCGGATTCGAACGATGTGCCGTTCAAGAACGGTCACGCCAGGAAGGAGGATCTTGTGAGTGATCAACCAAGCAATAGCGCGGTCGAATAGTGCACTCGGCCGGTCGGTTCCGGTCCAACACAGAGCATAGAGCCAGCGGTTTAGTCTGAACCGCGCGGATGAATCAGTGAACTCGCGGAGCCCATATCGCGACTGAATCTCGCTCGCGTGATCCCACCGCGCTTCACTTAGGCAATAGTTCGAAAAAACACTGGGGTCTTCAAGACTGAGTTGGCGTCCGAGGAATGCCACAGCCCCTGGTGCAGTCTCAGAAAGATCCTCCAAGAACGCGCCAAGAAACCGAACGGTACATAGTTGGACGGCAAAGCCCAGACGGTTGTGATCGCCTCGACGCTCGCCAATAATCTTCAGATCGCCATCATCCAAGTGAAAGTAGCGTGCCAACTGATCTGAAGTTGGCTCGCCATTGAAGCGACCATAGCTACGCCGCTGCGCATCCGTTAGGAATCCGATCGGCATACTTTGTCCCTAATCCGGGTGGAATCTCAACTTCGAGCGCTCGAAAGAGCCCGTTGCGGGAAGATCTTCCGCGAAAAGGTCTCTGGCGGCAATCGCGATCGCCCCAATTTCAGCGCATGCTCGATCAGATTCGAGTCGGCGACACGATCGTCGCATGGAAACTCGATCGACTAGCGCGCTCCACCCTGTTCATCGCTAGCGCCATACTCGTGGCGCGGATACGATAAGCAGTGTTTCTCACCAGATTTTTGAATTTTCGCAGCGCTTAAACCGGTTTTCTGCTCCGTTGCTCCCCAACACCCAACCTGATCCTTGTAGCCGTAATGAGGGAAATGGGAGTGCAACCCGTCCGATGGTTTGCTTGAGTCCCCACCGCCGATAGCGTCCGGGATCACAAGGAAATAGCGGCTAAGGTCGAGCGGCTCCCCGGCACCGTAAAGCGCATCGAAGTAGGCGGGCTGCGCGAAGTCGGCAGCCGATCCCGCGGTGCCGTGAAGCAGCAGAACCCCATTAGCGATTGCGCCACTCGCGTCACGACGCGGCGTTCCGAGGGTCAGATAGTGCAGCTTCAGCGACGCCAGATTCTCGCCATCGCCAAAGACGAAGTCGTGGAGGTCGACAAAGCCGTCGTTGGGTTTGGGCTGCGAGTTAGCCGACTGGGCGGAGTGAAGCTCGGTGCGGAAGGGTGCGCTGATGACCTCAGTTTTCGACATGAACTTTCCTTTCAGGAATCGGATCACGCTCTAGGCCACCGCCGAGATGGGTGAACAGCGGGTCTTGCGGGGGAAGCCTCAAGTCTTTGGTAACCAGATCGGTATCGGATAGGCCCAGGCGAAATACCCTATTGCTTGTCTTCCAGAACACCTCTTGGTGTTCAGCCGGGCTCGGCAGCACGTCTTCGACGATCTGCACATGCTCTCTGATCCCGTATGGGATCGGACCGTAATCGGAGCCGAACACCACTCGGTCCACACCGCACATCTCAACCGCGGCGCGCAGTCCAATTGGGTTGAAGCCCATGGAGTCGACCAGGATGTTGGTCTTGAAGTAGTCGGATGGAGGCCGCTTGTTCGTGTAAGGTCTGCCGGCCGGCGGGTTGCGGACCCCATTGTAGTTGAGGTTCCAATTGAATTCGAGGCGTCCAAGGACCGACGCGAGTTCACCGCCCATGTGGACGATCAGCACCTGAAGCTTTGGGTGGCGATCAAACACGCCGGAGCCGATCATCCGGGCACCGTTGACTGTCGAATCGAAGGGACGGCCGACCGCCTCGTTTAGGCGGTACTGCATGAGCACCTCATGCCCGACCGACAGCATTGGTGGATGAATGTGGACGACGATGTCATTCGCTTCCGCAAACTCCCATAACCATTCAGCCTTGGGGCTGTCGAGGTAGGCGCGATCCGCGCCGTCGCCGTAGCTGGACGCCACCGCAATCGCCTTGGCGCCGCCCTGGCTGATCATCTCCTCGACAATCGGCCGACAGCTCTCTTCGAGCGCGTGTGCGTTGGCCATCAGAGCGAACTCGCCGGGATAGCGATCCCTTATCTCTAGGTATTCGTCGTTCAAGAACTTGAGAGCATCGCCCGTACTGACTTGAAGCAAATCCCGCGCAATCCAGTCCACCTCGCCGCCATTGCTGGCAAGGCTTAGGGTGACGCCGCCCTCGCGCTGCTTGGGCATGGCGTATTCCAGATCGAAAAACTCGCGATAGCAGATCAAGTCCTGAGCGTTGGTCTGCGGGAATTCTTGATTCGGGTCGTACAGGCCTCGCTTCGCCATCTTGGCTGCGAGCTTAGGTCCGATCGGGTGCCGGTGGGTATCGACGATTGCCCGGGGTTCAGTCTTGTTCGGCAGTGTCATGGTAGCCTCCTTAACAGTTGGGTTTGCGGTCGATCGATGACAGGAATCATAAAGAACAGTCCCGGCCCATTAACCGAGTGAAATTTACCCAGACGCAGCATGGCGGCCCTGTCCCAGTGATCAGCAACCCGAATTGCGGAAGAAATGACCAGGGCCAGTATAATAGCGCCGAATCCAATCCCGACGGCTCCCAGGCCGGCGCTCACTAGATGCATGGCATACGCCAGTGCTGCGCTCACACCTAACATAACAATAAAGCTCAACGTTGTATTAGACCTGCTTTGGTTCACTTAAATTATCTCCGTAGTTTTGCCCCCCGATAGGAGCTGGTTTTTTTGCCCAGGATTATCGTTCATTTGCTCCGGGTGAGATATAAACCTCCCTTGCGAGCAAAGCCTTTCCCCTAGTTAGCGGAGACTTCTCTGCGCAGGCCTTGCGTAAGCCCCCACTCGTCTCCGCTTAGATGTACGACAAATCTACTCCGAGTTCTGAGCGTCTCTTATACCCTTTTCGAAGTCTTCCGATTGCTCTTTGGTATGCTAACAATCGGATCGACGAACAGTTCTTTCCCATACTTAAAGGGAACGGTAATCCGTCAAAAAGAGTATGCGTGTTAGCGAGTGACCCGGGTGACATTCGGCGGTTGCTGCATCGTACTCCTCACTTGATTGAAGCCACGACGTAGAAACCCAGAAAATGACTGCCCTTGGCGCAAGAGTTCTCGCCGTCGATAACGTCGGTAAGCAGTATCGGGTAATCGTTCGTATCGGATTCCCTAGGTACCGGGGCTCATTCTACACCTTAAAGTTCGGAGAACAGAAACCGTTCACCGGTTTCACGCACAACGGTCACCTTGATCTTGTTTATCACGAAGATCCTCACCTAAAAGCCGGCCAACCGTTTCCGCTTTGGACGATTCAGTAATCGATATGGCCACATACGCTACGTAGTCACAATCGCGGTCGGCAACGGGCCAACTTTTGCAGCGATTACCAATTCGTTAAGACACTTTAATAAAATCGGTTGGAAGAACTACAACACCAACCCATACGAGGACGATGAGCACCATCAAAACCAAAGGCGGCCCGGCACTCTATTTTAAATATGGAGGGAAAGGGCATCAGACTTATGAACAAACTAACAGGTAAAGTCGCAGTCGTCACCGGAGCATCCAAAGGCATTGGAGCAGCCATCGCCAAGTCTCTCGCCGCCGAGGGCGCATCGGTCGTCGTCAATTACGCCTCCAGCAGGGACGGGGCGGAAACCGTTGTCGTCGCCATCGCCAAGGCTGGCGGGAAGGCTGTCGCCGTAGGCGGCGATATCACCAAGGCTGCTGAGGCACAGGGCATCATTGATGCGGCCATGAAGGCTTACGGTCGTCTCGACATTCTGGTCAACAACGCTGGTCTCTATGAGTTCGCTCCACTGGAAGCCATCACGGAAGAATCATTCCACAAACTTTTTAACATTAATGTGCTGGGGCTTCTGCTCGTCACGCAAGCCGCCGCCAAGCAGATCGGAAATGGTGGAAGCATCATCAACATTGGATCCGGCGTGACTCGCGCTAAGCCCGCAGCTTCCGCAGTATATACCGCCACAAAAGGTGCGGTGGACATGATCACCTCTGTGCTCGCGAAGGAGCTCGCGCCGAGGAAAATTCGCGTCAATTCCCTCAACCCAGGACTGGTCGAGACCGAAGGGACACACACGGCTGGAGTCATGGGCTCTGACATGGAAAAGGCTTTCGTTTCCCAGACTCCTCTAGGCCGCGCCGGTCAACCAGGCGATATCGCATCTGTCGCCGCCTTCTTGGCCTCTGATGATTCAGGCTGGATTACCGGGGAAGTGATTATTGCCAGCGGCGGTCTGTAGTCCAGGCAAGTGGAAACTGGAAAAGAGGGAATACCCGGGTCGAAGCAGGCCCTCTCCTGAAACCGATCGGGGACGAGCGTGATAGCCAAAAGTCAGAGTGTCCCGATCAAAGAGTTGCAGATGCGGACATACCGAAAGACAACTATAACTCGACCTTATGGGTATAGGGCGTTAGCCCGCAATTCAACGACTTACCAGTCTAGGCTTGGATTAGACAACATCATTTAGGCGAGCCGCACTTCTAGCCGGTCCGCTTTTTAAATCCATGCAGATGAACACCGTACCAATTCCCAACCTATGAGCACCATCACAACCAAAGACGGCACGCAGATTTACTTCAAGGACTGGGGCGAAGGTCAGCCCATCGTGTTTAGCCACGGTTGGCCGCTTTCGGCCGATGATTGGGACACGCAGATGCTGTTCTTCCTTGGCAAGGGCTTCCGCGTGATCGCCCACGACCGGCGCGGCCATGGTCGCTCCAGCCAGACCGGCGGTGGCCATGACATGGATCATTACGCCGACGACCTAGCGGCGCTAACCGCACACCTCGACCTCAAGGGTGCGGTGCATGTCGGCCATTCGACCGGCGGCGGCGAAGTGGTGCACTACCTAGCGCGCCACGGCGAAAGCCGCGTGGCAAAAGCGGCGATCATCAGTGCGGTGCCACCGCTGATGGTAGAGACGGCGACCAATCCGGGCGGGCTGCCCAAGAAGGTTTTTGACGGGTTACAGGCGCAACTCGCCGCTAACCGAGCCCAGTTCTATTACGAGTTGCCGGCCGGACCGTTCTATGGTTATAACCGGCCGGGCGCGAAACCCTCTCAGGGGGTGATCTGGAATTGGTGGCGCCAGGGTATGATGGGCGGCGCCAAGGCGCATTACGACGGCATCGTTGCCTTCTCTCAGACCGACTTCACCGAAGACCTGAAGAAGATCACCGTGCCGGTCCTGGTGATGCATGGCGATGATGACCAGATCGTGCCTTATGCCGCTGCCGGGCCGCTGTTCGGCAAAGTTGCTGAAGAATAGCGAGTTGAAAACCTACGAGGGCTTTCCGCACGGCATGCCCACGACTGAGGCTGATACCATTAACGCCGACCTGCTGACCTTCCTGGAGGCGTAATGCCGCGGCCGCCCGATGAAATAGAGGTCAGAAACACAGCTAAAATGTAGAAAGCACGCTTAGCGCTTTGGCCACTGCAAATCGCTCCCCGAAAGATAGGTGCCGCAATGGCCAAGAAATACATGCAGCTCGTCCTCACGCCGGCGGTGCAGCGTGCGCAGGACAAATACTTCGGAAAGCACCAAGTTGTCGAAAACGCGCCCGAGACCGACCCACTCACCCTTGACGAGGTTAGCTTCATTACGTCCTGCGACAGCTTCTACATGGCGACCGTAAGCGAGAAGTGCTGGCCGTACGTACAACATCGCGGAGGCCCAGTTGGATTTGTCAAGGTCCTGGGACCTAATCTGATCGGCTTCGCGGACTTCAAAGGCAACTGCCAGCTTCTCAGCACTGGAAATCTGGGCATCAACGACAGAGTCTCCATTTTCATGATGGATTACCCGCATCGCACCCGACTCAAGCTGCTTGGGCATGCGCGTGTGCTCGATGCGCGCGAGCATCCGGAGCTAGTAGATCAGCTCGGCCCCGAGTCGCTTCGAAAAAAGGTGGAGCGCTTTTTCCTTATCCAGGTCATCTCCTACGACTGGAACTGCCCGCAATACATCACTCCACGCTTCACTGCCGCAGAGGTGGAAAATTTTACCGCGCCGCTGAAAGCCCGCGTCGCTGAGTTGGAAACCCAACTTGCCACTCGCGGAACCCCAATGGTGGCGTCTCAACTATGATGGCGGCTTACAAGAGTCCCTCTAATCACCACCAACTAACAAAATGACATCCGACAACGCATTCGTCCCCAAACAAAATCCAGTCCGTTACAACACGATTCGTGTGAATGAACTGGACATCTTCTATCGTGAAGCTGGTGCAGACGACGCCCCGACTATCCTGCTTTTGCATGGATTTCCCACTTCCTCGAACATGTTCCGGAATTTGATCCCGCGTCTTGCTACGTCCTTCCACGTCGTGGCGCCTGACTATCCCGGATTCGGCTACAGCAGCATGCCGAGCCACAAGGATTTCGCCTACACTTTCGAGAACCTAACTAACGTGGTGGAGCAATTGGTAGATAAGCTTGGACTCACCAGTTACACGCTTTACGTGATGGATTACGGTGCGCCGGTGGGTTACCGCCTTGCGTTGCGGCATCCCGATCGAGTGCAAGCGCTCATTGTGCAAAATGGCAACGCGTACGACGAGGGCCTGCTGGAGTTTTGGGACCCGATTAAGAAATACTGGAAGGATCCAACGGCTGAAAATCGAGAGACCATCCGCTTCCTGGTCGATCCGAAGTCGACGCGATGGCAGTACGAAAACGGCGTAGCCGACCGCGCGCTATTGGATCCAACAACCTGGACATTAGATCAGATTGGGTTGGATCGGCCTGGGAATGCCGACATCCAGCTAGATCTTTTCCTCAGCTACGGGACGAACGTTCCGCTCTATCCCGAGTTCCAAACCTTCTTCAGACAGTATCAACCGCCGACTTTGATCGTCTGGGGGAAGAACGATTTCATCTTTCCGCCAGAGGGTGCAGCACCCTACCCACGCGATCTGAAAAATGTCGAGACTCATCTACTGGACACGGGTCATTTCGCACTCGAAACGCACGGGGAAGAAATTGCGACCCGAATCGAAGAATTCCTAAACCAACATAAACTGGCAGCCTAATCCTCTCCGATTGGGGGCGACGCCAGTTTAACCGGTCGCATCCCTCCGAAAAAGCTTAAACAGAAAATCACTATGCAAATTCACCCACAAGATACTGCGGTTGTATTCATTGATCCGCAGAACGACGTCTTGAGCGAAAAGGGCCTCTCTTGGCCTCTCGTCCGCGAAAGCCTTCAAGAGAACAATACCATTGAGAACATGGAGCTGATCTTTAAGGCTGCCAAGGGGTTTAACTTTGAGGTCTTCATCTCGCCTCACTATTTCTATCCCACGGACAAAGGATGGAAGTTCAACGGACCGCTTGAAACCGACGAGGCAACCTCTGGTTTGTTCGCTCGCAAAGGAGTCTTGAATCTCGAAGGCCTCGAAGGTTCAGGCGCTGACTGGTTGGAGCGTTTCAAGCCCTACATCGAGGACGGCAAAACCATCGTGGTCGCACCGCACCGCGTCTGGGGGCCGGAAACAAACGACCTCGTTCTCCAGCTGCGCAAACGCAAGATCAGCAAGATCATTCTTGGCGGAATGCTCGCCAACATGTGCGTCGAATCTCACTTGCGCGAATTGTTGGAGCAGGGTTTCGAGGTCGCGGTCGTAAAAGATGCGACGGCTGGGCCAAAGCATCCCGAATGGGGCTACGGCTATACGGCGGCGCTCATCAATTACGCGTTTCTCGCACACGCAGTGCTGACGACGGACGAAGCCGTCAAAGCGATGGCAAAGGGTGGTCAGTAGCCCGAGACGTTAGTGTCTTGTCTCGAATGTTCGACGAAAAAAGGAACGGACGCGTTGCGAGATTCTGAGAATTGAGTGTGGCGAACAGATGAGTGATTCCCAGAGGTATGATGCCCTCGTCATCGGTGGCGGGAAGGGTGGCAAAACCCTGGCGATGTACTTAGGGAAACAGAACTACAAAGTGGCCCTGATTGAACGCGACCCCATGATGATTGGAGGTGGTTGCATCAACGTTGCTTGCATCCCCACAAAAACCTTCATCGCAAGCGCTCGGCTTGTTCATTCCATTCGTCGTGCCGCAGAGTACGGTATTAAGGTAGAAGGGGTCTCGGTCGACTGGCAAGGCGTTCGGAAGCGGGTTGAAGAGGTGGTGTCGGAAATGCGCGGGTTGAACCTCAAAAACTTCACGTCGCTTCCAAGCCTCGATTTCATCTTGGGGATTTTGCGGGTTAGTTAGCTGCGAGATTCAGCCTTTTCAAAAGCCTTACTAGGACCATCCGGGCTAATTCCTTTCATAACGACCAGCCCGATCAGCGGACGCTCTCGCTTGGCTGGATCTGGATTGTGGATGTCTGTTTTTGTCTGACCGTCTTTCGTGTATTTCTCGTCGAGGGCCGCAATTTTACCGTCCAGCTTCCCGCCGTCTTTAAAGATTGCGATCTTAGCATCCTCATTTTTCCACAGACCAACTGGAGAAGCTTCTTCTTCTGCCCAGATACCTAAAGGTGCCGCTATCGCGAACAGGAGCAGGACTGGATATATTATGACCGTTTTCCTGTTTCGAGTTGTGATAGCCGCTGTCATTCGCCAAAAAAAAATCTGCGAAGTAGTCAGTGACACGAGAGAAAAGTCGATTCGCAGATCGACCGACCGCTGACCATACCTTCATCAGACTTTCGCAAGATCCCAAAGATTGGATTTACGATTGGACGCCGTTGGAAACGTTTCGTGCCCGGGATCGCGGAGGATGGGATGTTACGATTCCCGCGACAGCATTTCGTGGGATTGACGATGATATTGTGGAGAGAACAATTGACTTCCTCAACATGATTTCGGTTCTCCCTTTCTTCGACGAAGATTGCACCACGATGGTGGAGCGCGCTTTCGGTAAGAGAGGCAGTTCGCTGACAGCCCAGCTGCTCGTACTGTAGGTTTTGGTTTACGCGTCGGCGATCCTGCCCTCGCGCTATTGCGTCCAGATGTTCGCCCGGACGACAGATCAGAGTTTCTTTTGCGAGGCAGATGCGTTACGGGCTTTACCCGATCCGGTTACTGAATGGGCTGCCCCAAACGCTCGTACCTAACGAAGCGGGTGCTCTTGGGGATGATAGGGCTTACTGCCGTTGGCCTCGTGTTGTACCGTCATCGGCGTTTCTCGAGAGGCTTCCGTGCGAAACACCAACGGGAGGAAGTCGGCCTTAAACAGGCAAATCGAGGACACCGTTTCGAAATGGCAGGTCACGACTAACGAACGAATTGGTCTCGGTTCGTCCCCATCTTCGTAAGGCGGATTCCTTCGTGCAGCCGACATTGGGTGACGATCTACACGACTCTTTCCAGAGCGACGTTCGCGATGTCTTCCAACGTCACACACCCCGCGAGTGCCATGGTCACGTCGAATTCCGCCAGAATATTTTGGATCACCTCGCGAACACCGTGTTCCCCGGCAATGGCCAGACCGTAGACGTAAGGGCGCCCGAGACAGATCGCTGAGGCTCCGAGGGCGAGCGCTTTGAACATATCAGCACCGCTCCGAATCCCGCTGTCAAAAAGGACTGGCAGCCGGCCCTTGGCGACCTTCACGACTTCCGGTAATGTGTCGAGGGCAGCGACCGCACCGTCCACCTGGCGACCGCCGTGGTTGGAAACGATGATTCCGGCGACATTGTGCTCAATGGCAATCCGCGCGTCTTCGGCCGAAAGGATGCCCTTCAGGAGAATCGGTAAGCGGGTCTGCTTGCGAAGCCAGGCCAGATCCTTCCAGGTTAGAGACGCACGCGAATAAATGTTAAGAAATTTCGGAACGGCCGCTATGGGAGCAACCGAAAGGAGGTTGCGAAGAAGAGAACCTGGGTGGCGACGAATTCGATTCAACCTGGCCCCAAAAGAAAACAGGTTGTTCGGCGGTTTGACAAAATCGGTCGTGGGTTCGCTTTGACCCTGAACTAAATCTTCGCAGAAAACTGGATCGCTGGTGTACTGGGCAATCCCCATCCCATGAAGAAATGGCAGAGAGCCAAGATCGAGGTCTCTGGGGCGCCAACCAAGAAGCGGAGTGTCCAGCGTTAGGACAAGGGCTTCGCAACCACAAGCCTCGGCTCGACGAAGAAAGCTGATCACTAACCGGTCGTCCGTACTCCAATAGAGCTGGAACCACCGTATTCCGTCACCCATTGCAGTGGCGCACCTTTCCATGGGTACCGAAGCCTGGTTCGAAAAAATAAACGGGACTCGCTCTGCCGCGGCTGCCCGGGCCGCAGCAAGGTCGGCGCGAGAATGCGCCATTTCCAGTACGCCGACGGGAGCTAAAATGAGGGGCGTTGGCAAGCGTTTGCCAAAAAGCGTGAGCGATAGATCACGCCGGGATACGTCGCAAAGCACCCTTGGAACAATCCTCCAACGATCAAACGCAGCTCGATTCGCAACCATGGTACGCTCATTCCCGGCACCGCCCGAGACATAGGCAAATCCCCTTTTTGTCATTACCCGACGGGCGCGTTCCTCGAGAGTCGGGAAGTCCGCAGGAACCCGCGAGACCTTGTGCCCCAGGCCGTGCACAAAGATCAACTCCTGTCGTCGTCTTCCGTATTCCGGAAAAGGCTGGTCGGAATGATGCCCCATACCTGGGTGATGAAAACCCCACTGTTACGCGCCTGCAACACGAATCTCTGCAGTTGCTTACGCCCGTATTTTCGAATGGCTATCTGTCGTGAGAAGCTCTTTTTCTCGAGGTGGCGGCATACATAAATTCAACGCCCAAGACTCTCACGGAAGCGTCCACCGGAACGACTTCGATTGCCGTCAGGCGCCCGCCCTATGATCAAGCCGGTCCGAGCCGTGCTGTTTTACGAGCTTATTGTAAATGCCCAACAGCAAAAAGGTGGGGGCCCACTGCCCAATGAACGTCGAATCATGATGTTTATTGGTCGCTTTAAAAAGAAGAGAGATAAGGATAGAACCGACGGCAGCCCACAAGAAAAGGTCTGAGGGAATCTTCGCAGTCTGTTGTTCCAGGCTACGTGCGACCGGGCCTTCTGCGTGTACTTCAGGGTTTGTCATATACGGCAAGCATTCGCTTTGGGATCCTTTAACGGATCTCGAGGTATCCAAATTACCGATGAGGCCCACCCGACCCTAGGCCCTAGGTCTGATCTCCCTCGCGACGATCTCAGGGTTCACCCGATAGGGATTCAGCAATCACCCTTACCAAACGAGCATGGTTTGGCCCGATTTTCTAACTCCTTCAGGCGGTTATGTTTCGGAAAGCAAACAACCATGGATACAGAAACGATATCAACCATTCAATCGAAGTCGGATGCTGAATTAATGGAAGCGGTTGGCAGACGTGAGTCCGATGCGATTCAAGAAATTTATAAGCGGTACGAATCCACCCTTCGCACCGTGATCCAGAGTGTATTGCACGACGACAGCGAGACCGACGACGCTTTGAACGATGTATTTCTGCAGCTTTGGGATCAAGCAGATCGATTCATTGCGGAAAGAGGCCTGCATGGCTTTCTCGTCACGATGGCTCGTCGCCGAGCTCTCGACCGGTTACGCCGGCGCTTAGCCTATCATCGAACCAGGGATCGTTTCGAGACTGAACTAAAAGCCACGTCTAGAGATGAAGCGAGAGCGCCTGATTTTCAGCCTCCAAACTCAGATCTAGCAGATCTGTTGCACGGGGTCATCGGCACTCTTCCGGTTCCTCAACAGGAAGTGGTGAACCTCACTTTTTTTGAAGGCCTAAGCCAACGCGAGATCGCCGCGCGCAGATCCATTGCTCTCGGCACGGTTAAGACGCGCCTCCAGCTTGCTCAAAAGAAACTTTTCAACCAGTTAGCTCCGCTGCAAGAAATGATCTAATTTTGTTGCCTGCCGACGCGTTTGACGTGGGACATGAGCGAGCGATGCCGGCCAAGAGCCGAAGTGAATCGGGAAGTGTTGTGTCGGAATAAATTATCCATGCGAGCCCAGTTGAGAAACGGGTAGAGAATCCAGAATCACAGGTGACTGTTGATTTGACTTAGACACCATCCTGCTCGGTCAGTATGCGCGAGCAGTCCAATGAGAACCATTGGCCAAAGAATATACCTTCAAGTACCGGAAAAAGAGACTCGTTCTCTCGATTGGGCTGTCTTGGACCGGCACCGTAAAAGAAGAGGCAGGCCTTAAAAATCACTTCATTCAATAAAATAGGAAACCCTTCATTGTGGCAGACCAACCGGACCAAAAGCAGCCAGGGACAACGCTCGCTTTTCAAGAAGCATTGACGCAAGCCATTGAGCTCTGGGACAAAACACCGGTATCAATTCTGGACCAACAAGCGGTACAGACACATGCGTTGCTACTGGCAATGGGCAAGTACATCACCTATCGCAAAGAAAAAGGGGAGCTAGAGTCGTCCGCGGATGGGTCAGACTTTATCAAGCGTCTTATAAAAGACCTATAAGCAAGATCGAGATCTTATAAACCCGTTGATCGCTGCCACGCATTCTTACGCTTAATCCGAACCGAAACCGGCAACATGGAAAGCACATCATCGCGACGAAATTCATACCCGCTGACGGCTGGATTCGAGCGATCATTCCCACAGTGAATCAGCCTATATTGGCAGCTTCATCGGGAGAGCCGGCAGCTTAACGAAACAATCTACGAAGATACCTATGGAACCAATGTCCGGGATGAAACCCATGTCACCGATGAAGCCGATGGAGCCCATGAAAGCGCCAGAACGCTGGTGGCCCGAAGAACTCGGCGAACAGCCCAACTCAGCCGGCGGTCAGAACGAAACGCGCTACGCATTTTTTGGCGATCAGCAACGCCTCGCGGTCGATACCGGCGACGGCAAAGTCCAAGTGTATGATACCGGGGACCATCGCATCTCCGGCGTGCAGCAACACCAGAGCAGCAGCGGAAGAAAGGTCACGTTTACGAGCCAGAAGGGGGAAGTCGATTTGGCGACTTTAAAACCGGCCTGACGAATCGCTGACGCCGTCGCGAGCCGGCCAGCCTAATGCTCGCAGCGCGGCGTTCTCGCGGACCTAAGGTCTTTTTACAGCGGTGTTCTGCCAAGCCACCAGAAACCCGCCTCGCCGTAGAGTGGGTATCGCGCGCTAATATAGCGATTTAGGTGCCCGGTTTTTTGCATATGCAAGAGCTGTAGCAAGACTTCGAAATAAGTATTGGAAAACGTTATTGTGCCTAACTAAGCTGATAGCCCCATGGAAAAAACCGCTCAGCTGGTTAGGCATTCGTCCTTGTATAAGGAATTCTTGGCCGAACGAGCTGAGATTTTCGACACAAATGGATCGGAAGCGAAAAAGCGGGGTCCGATATCGGCTTTGAGCGTGCACTGATGGACTGGATTGTTAAGAACCGCTCCTCTTGGTATGAGCAGCGCCAAACCCTGCGCCAGAGAGGCGTTTGATTAACCGGGCAGCAGAAGGTGGATCAGCAGATCTGCGGACAGCCAGGCAGCATACGAGAGCGCCGCTGCTGCCTCGAGAGCCACGAATGGCGCAACCACTTGCCTGTCCGCCCCACGATGAGCACGTCTGATTTACGACGGCTCTTCACTCCATTTTATCTTGGGCGTTGCCGCGGATTGTTCATTCGACGAAGGCCAACTTGACCGTCATGCCGACTTTTACGGTGCCGGCAGGAACCGTCCAGTCGAGGGAGCGCGTCTCCGTGGATTCTCCCTGATTTGAAGGAATTTCGACCTCGATTGTTATCTGATCCTCAAGCAGCGAGAACTTGCAGACTTCCGTTACCTTCCCAGTTGCTTTGAACATAGGAACCTTTCATCTAGTTAGAGCCGGCCGTGCATAATTGATTCGTATGTTCGATTGTTTTGGATCCGTTTTTGCTGGCAAGAATTTTAAAGGCCAACAATCCGAAATGGAGGCCCGCAACGAAAACGCCTCGTCAGTTTACCTACCGACCGAAAAAATCACATCGGCATTTGACCCCCAGTCGCGCCGTAGATCTCTCCGGTGACATAGCTACTTTGACCGCTAGCTAGGAAAACAAAGATAGGAGCAATCTCGGCAGGTTGGGCGGCCCGCCCAAAGACGGTGTGTGAGCCGAATTCTTTCACCTTGTTCTTGGGCAATGTTGAAGGGATGAGTGGAGTCCAGACAGGACCCGGTGCAACGGCATTAACTCGGACGCCCTGTTTGATGGAGAAACTAGCCAGCGATCGCGTGAAGCTAACAATCGCCGCCTTGGTCGAGGCGTAGGCGATCAGGCTCGGACTGGGATCGAAGGATTGAATCGAACCGGTATTAATCACCGAGCCTCCCGGTTTCATTTGCGGGAGGATCGCTTTGCAAAGACGGAACATGGCGAACACGTTTATCCGATAGGTTTCCTCGAACTCCTCATCGGAAATGTCTTCAAACTCGTCGTAACTCCGTTGAAAGGCGGCGTTGTTTACCAGGATATCGATGCTGCCGAAAGCATCGATCGCTTTTTGAGCGACCTCCTTCGTTACCGATCGTTCGCCGATATCGCCCGGGATCAGAACCGCTTTACGGCCAGCCTCGGTGACCAGACGTTCCGTCTCCTTGGCATCTTGGTGTTCCGAAAGGTAAGAGATAGCGACATCCGCTCCCTCTCTAGCGAAAGCGAGGGCTACCGCCCGGCCTATGCCGCTATCAGCCCCGGTGATCAGCGTATGGAGACCATGGAGCTGGCCCGTGCCCTTGTAGGTCGACTCTCCATGATCGACTTTTGGACTCATTTCCTCCTCGCTTCCTGGAGGCGATTGCTGGCGTTCTGAGTACGGCGGCTGTTGATAGAGTTTGCGAGGATCCTGCGTTTTCACTGATATCTTTCTCGATGATGGTTTTCCCTTGGTTCGCTCGCAGAGCGGTACGCGGCCGCGTGTGGTTACGCCGAGGTAGCTCAAACGAGTCGCTATTGCTACAACGGATCGATTGCTATGTTTAACCCTTCGGCCATTCCTGCACCGGGATTATACATGCGGACCAAATTCCAACCCGCGCGACCTGGCGCGATGAATGAGCGAGACTCCAATTACGAGCACAGCCCCACCTGACCCCCAGTTCACCGTCTAACCGCCGGTAGCCGGGAGACCGGGACATCGGCGAGTAGCGAACTATGAGTATGAACAAACTGCAATTCAAAGGCTCCTGGAATGAAGTCAAAGGCAAGCTTAAGCAAAAGTATGCTCGATTGACAGACGATGACCTCAAGTATGCCGAGGGCAAGGAAGATGAACTCGTCGGCAGACTGCAGAAAAAGCTTGGGAAAAACGCTGAGGAAGTCCGCCATATGCTGGAAAATTAACCTAATTTTTATGCGTCCTCCTCGTCGTAATTTGATCGGCGAGGAAAAGGGATGAAGTTGTTTCTCGGATCTTGCATTTCCGATGGCACTTAGCCCCCAATGGCGAAGATCCACGGCGATGCATTATCAAAAAAGGCCAAAAGCAGCGCTGCGGCCAACTCGTTGCCGGCCCTAATCTCGTTCCTAAGAACGAAATTTGTGAAGAAGAGAACTTCCCTTTCCTTTCGTAAAGCGGAAAGCGCGCATAAATCACGGAATTTCAAATTGCCCGTCGTCTCGTCTATCAGGTTATCGGAGGGGCCTCGTTTCTTTTCAATGTAGCGGGAAAGAGCCCGGCGAGTGTGAACCCGCCGGACCAACGCCATGTCTTTAGCGTTAATTTGGGCAGAGAGGCCGAGCGGTCTTAACGGCTGGCCCCAGTTTTGATTGTGCCCGCCTCTCCTCCACAAGCACTTCGCACTTGGCAGATCTTGCGGCCTTTGTTTGTTAGAAATCCAAGCGCCGGCCAGTTTCGTTGCTTGTAGGGGAGAATCGCTTCCCTTCTGCCCAGCTATATAGTACCATGGCGCGACTTGAAAAAAATAAGCGCGGCACCCGTAATTGCGAGCGGTAGTGAGCGTTTGTCTGCCCGGTATGGACCTCCTCGGAAAGATGAATCGGTGGTTCTTCCGGGCACTGGGTCTCGAGATCTCTTTGTCGTCGGCGAAAACCTAGTGATTGAAATCGAGCGTCGCCTGGAGTGGGCAGTCCGAATGGAAAGCTAGCGGTCCTGCTCCAAGGCGGACCGGGCTCCGGCTGTACCGCCGGGCTGGGCGACAGTACTTTGACCCCGACATCTATCGGATCGTTTTGTTCGATCAGCCCGGAGCAATTTTCCTTTGAAATGCAGTTTTCGTTTTTCTAAGAGGGAGGCAACTCGGCGCGGTCTTTCGTCGAAAGTGTCTTTCCGGTGAGCGGCTGCTCGCGGGTGACATGCTGACTAAAGGGAAATTCGCATGCTGCTAAACCTAGCGCCGAGGAGGGAACAACCTACGCGACCGGCGTGTTGCAAGCTCCCAGACCGATCGATCCACTGGCTCGAGGTTGTATACTCTTCGCCCTCAGCTGCAAGCAAAGCATTTCTACGGTAAGCGTCGCATCGAAAAACCTTCCCGGTCGGCTCGGCAACCGGACGAATTAACAACCGATCCCTCTCTATTGTGCGAACTCTTTGGGCAAGTTACCTGCCCAGGAGGCTCCAATATGAGCATGGAACAGGACTTTGATCGGCCGTCGATCGAGGGGGATAAAAAGATACAGGTCCCGATCGATCATCGCACATTAATCATCGTCAAGAACCACTCTCAAGAAGTCCTAGTCGAGATATGCATCGTCGGAGGGCCCGGGAAAGAAGAGGCTGTCCTCAATATCGCCTTAGCGCCAGGAACCGATCAGGCCCTTGACGTGTACGCACCTAGCCCTCTCGAATATGTTTTTGTTCGGAGTCTTCCGGTCAGTAAATACGAGAAAGAAAAGCAAGAGCACAGAACGAACCTGCTCCGGTGTCCCAATGAGGAGGGATAGCGTTTTATGAAAGAGGGGTGCTCCAACGAGAGGGCAATCGCAAAGATTCCGCATTCAGGCTTTTTCGCCACCTGCTTCTATCTTCAAGGATTATTGGTATTTTTGTATGGGATCTGGATCTCGATCTCTGAACTCAACGCAGATTTCGCGGGGCAATACCAGGACTACTGGGATACCGCATGGGCTCTTATCTTGAGGCCACTGTTTCCTTTCTATTTTATTCCATTCGCCCTGGTTTCTATATTCGTTGGCAGCAGTCTTCGAACTGGCCGCCGTGCTGGATTTTGCAGATTTTTTGCTCGATTCCAATGCTTCTGGACAATTCCCGGGTTTCTGAACGCTGCGGAACTTCTCGTGCTTCAGCAGGAACGGGCGTTCGACCCACCCTGGAAAACAGAACTCGGGCTGGCGGTCTCCTTCTTTGTTCTGATTCTCGGAATTCTTGGGGCCCGGGCAATGGGTTCTGCCGGATTGAGAAATCGGACGGGAAGACTTGTTTGATCCGGTTTGGGTTACACAAAGACCAACGTCTGCGGCAAGACCACTGTCAATTCTAAGAGATTATTAAAAGCCGCTACAAAAGCCTGACAAGCGGTTACCTTCCGTTTTCCGAATAATGTCGACCACATAAAAAAGGAGCCAGACCGCTCCCGACCTGGACGCCGTGTTTGGCACATGTGTCGTAGAAAATAGCAGATTTCTCGCAGGACTTACCGAGCGAATCGTCGGCCGGCTAGGTTCGTCAGTCGGAATTGGGAGGAGTATTGAGCCTGCGATTTGCCAAGCTGCTTATGACCGCCAGCAGCTCCGCCGGTTCTACGGGCTTCGCCAGATGATTCTGAAAGCCTGCACGGATGGCTTTCGCGCGATCGTCCGAGCGCGCATATGCGCTTAACGCCACCGCGGGTAAAGCACTCCGTTGGGTCCCCTCGATGCTTCGCAGTCGCCGGATAAACGCATAGCCGTCCTCCCCGGGCATTCCGATGTCGCAAACCAGCACGTCCGGCCGTTCTGCCAGGATGCGTTCCATCGCTTCGGAGGCGGAGCTGGCCATTGAAACCGTTGCTCCAGCCATTTGCAGCAGCCTTTGCACAAGATCGCGTGCATCGCCGTCATCGTCCACCACTAGCGCATGAACATTGGCTAGGGATATCTCAGGCGACGGCTCCCTCTGGTGCAGCGGAGCTCGAGGATGGCGACGCTCGGTGAGCGGCTCAGTATGGAGCGCGACGAGCGGCAGATTGAGAGTAAAGATCGCCCCTTGTCCAATCCCTCCACTTTCGACCCGGATGTCGCCACCGTGCAGTTCGATCAATTGCTTAACAATAGCCAGCCCGAGCCCCAGGCCGCCGTGCCGACGAGTTGTCGAGGCATCCCCCTGTCGAAAGCGGTCGAAAACATAAGGCAGGAACTCAGGTGCTATGCCTTCACCGGTATCAATCACGCTGACTTCCACGTGCGAGTTAACGCGTTCGAGCAGCACCTGGACTTTTCCATTCTTGGAAGTGAATTTGATAGCATTGCTTAGCAGGTTCCAGAAAATCTGCTTCAGACGACTCGGATCTCCGGAAATCGGTCCGGCAAAAGGATCCACTACGGTCTGCAGGCGAATGCCTTTTGCCTCCGCGGTTGGACGCACCGTCTCGATCGATTCGTTTAGGACAGCAGGAAGATCAACCCGCTGGACCTCCAGACGAACCTTGCCCGAGATGATTCCACTCAAATCGAGCAGATCATCAATAATCTGGACCTGGGCACGGGCATTTCGCTCCACGGTATCGAGTCCTTTCTTTCGTTCCGCAGCCTGGAGCCCTTCGCGTTGGAGGAGGCTCACCCAGCCAAGGACGGCATTCAACGGCGTGCGCAGCTCGTGACTGAGCGTCGCCAGAAACTCGTCCTTAATGCGGCTTGCTCGCTCGGCTTGCGAGCGTGCCTCCCGTTCGCTGTCGAGGAGCAACAGCCGCTCGGTGATGTCGCGAGCCACCTTGGACGCGCCGACCACATGCCCAGCAGAGTCCTTAATCGGAGATACCGTTATGGAAAGGTTCAACTGCCGCCCGTCCTTGGCGAGACGAATGGTCTCAAAATGATCGAAGCGTTCGCCCCGCCGGATGTGAGAGAGAATCTCTTGTTCCTCGTCTCGGCGATCCGATGGAATCAATCGCATGATCGATGTGCCGATCATTTCGTCGGCGGTGTAACCGAAGATGCGCTCCGCCCCCAAATTCCAGCTCGTGATGATACTGTTCAAATCCTTTCCAATAATCGCGTCGTCGGATGAGGCAACGATAGCCGCCAATCGATGAGAAGTGATTTCGGCCAGATGGCGCTCGCTTACGTCACGGAAGCTCCATACCCGGCCTCTGCTTAGACCTTCAACAGATAGGACTTTGGAATAGCGCTCAAAATTTCTCCCGTCCTTTAGTTCCAGCAAATCGAAGCTCTCTTGCTCGGTAACAGTAATTTCCTCAATCCGAGCGATAAACCGTTGGGGGTCATTGAAATTGTGGCTCGCGAGCTCCCACAAGTGGCTTGCGGTGCTGCCCTCTAGAACCTCGAAGGGAACCTTCCAAATATCGATATATCTCTCGTTAAAGTCCGTGATCTTACCTTTCTCGTCTATCACCAGGATCGCATCCAGGGTAGATTCCAGCGTCGCGCGCATGATAACGAGAGCTTGGGAAAGCTCTCTCGTGCGTTGTTCGAGGAGTTCGTTGGTCCGACGAATCTCCTGCTCGGCTCGCTGCCGGATTTGAAGAACGCTGGCGGCTGTCTCCAGGAGAGTGGACTGGAGCTTTTCTCTGTCGTCTTCAGGTTCAGTTCTATCTGCCATTGATAATTTCTTGCGCCAGCGCTGTTCCCTCCACCCGCGACCGAATCTTAGCGAACGCCTTTTCGCGCGTAGTAGAAGTGTCGTCGCAGAAGGGCGAGAAACCGCAGTCATCCGTGGTTCCAAGCTGTTCTACTGGAATATATCGCGTTGCCTCTAGAATTCGGTCGCGGATTTCTTTGGGATTCTCGACCTGCGGATCGATAGGCGAGACGACGCCGATGAATATCCGTTGCTCGGGTTTGAGGTGTTCTCGGATCATCTTCAACACTCGCGTGCGATCCGGTTCGCCGGCTAGCGCGATATAGAAGTTCCCCACCTGGAGCTCGAACAGGCTCGGCAGAAGCCCAGCATAATCTACGTCGGCGCTGTGGGTCGAATCTCTGTCCCCTCCCGGGCAGGTATGAATCCCGATATACTTTCGCTCCTCCTCGGAAAATCGTGAGAGTGCGAGATTGTTGAGCTCGATAAAACTGTTGAGCAGGGCCCCGGACGGGTCGATCTTTACCGCCAGGCGACCCTCCGTGAAGTCGATCTGGACCTTGTGCGCGCCTTTGGCAAGACACCCCCGAATCTCCTTTTCATGCTCGCCGAGCAAATCCTCGATAAACTCCTCTCTCGGGTAGCCGGGAAGATTCTCTGCCGGATATAGCAGGCTTAGTGCAGACGGTGAAATGGCGGCCTGCTTGACCGGCACATGCGCGTACTTCATTGCCCGGTCAAGAAAATCATAACCGTACATCAAAAAGCGAAACGGCCCGGCTGTCAGCCGCGGGAAACGGCGAGTGTGTCCGGCTGCGAACGGCAATTTGAATCCATCCGGCGCGGTCTTCGGCGACCCCTCCACGCAGTAAGTCGCGAAGTTGTGATACTTTCGTTGCTCCCCGTCGGTGATAACAGGCGAATCTGTAGCCTCAAACTGCTCGATCGTTTCCCGGATGGCTTCCTCGTAAAAGGGCTCCAGACTAGGATTCGAAGCGCCGTGCCGACTGATTGCCTCAAGCAATTTCAAAGGGCGAGGAATGCTTCCGATCGGCTCAGTTGGAATAGTCATGATTCGGTGTACAACCTACTGCAATTCTGGCCCTTAGCGTTAAGGAACACTCATCCGAAAAACTTACAAAAGAATAATAATGGCTATATGCTATTGAGGCCACATCTACTATTTGGCGCTGTCCTTGATGGGCGCACAGGAATGTATGCGGGGCAATATTCGAAAAGGCGCTGCAACCACCTTAACGCTCGAACACGAATCCCCAAGAAGCAGAGGCAAAAAAATGAGGAAACCACGGGATTTTCAGTCTGAGCGCCCAACATCTGGAAATTACAAATTCGACATCGTCGAGGAAGGGACGCTTACCGGCTCAAATGGCAAATCAACAGAGATTGAACGCAGCAAGCAGCGGGCAGATAGAATCGATTCGGGCGGTGGCCAGAACGCACCTTTGCTAGTCACACCGGGCCAAGGCCCTGCGGAGATCGCGACCTTAGCATTTTCGCCAATCGTGAGCCCTGAAAATGAGTTAGCCCCGTTAAAAGTCCTAGTTATCGAGGACCATGAAAATACTGCCATTTTGATGACACAGATGCTCGATGAGATGGGGCATTCAATTGTTAAAGCAAACTCGGTAGCCTCGGCAGTCGAAGTTCTTACCCGAGATAAGATCGATCTTATTATTAGCGATATCGGGCTGCCCGATGGAAACGGTGTAAGTCTTATCTTCGCGGTTCGACAGTTCTGCGACGTTCCGGCTATCGCGATAACCGGTTACGGAACGCGTGAGGACGTGGAGCGATGCTTGAATGCTGGATTCGACAAACATATCACCAAACCGGTGGTGTATGAGTTGCTCGGTCAGACTATTGCAGAAGTTTGTGGCGACAGAGCCCCTAAGCAGACCGGAGCGCAATGATTCAGCCTGACAAGCAGGGCGACATTCATCAGGTTAGTCAGTCGATTCTGTTACAACGCCATACTGGAAGCCTTTCGCTTTAATTCAGGAATCGATTACTTCGCCGTTAATCCACGGCCGCATCATATGCTTATTAGGATCGGCTACGATATTGCGTTACGTCTGGCTTCTTCAACCGCGGTACTCTGCGTACTCCACGTCCATCCTTCGCGCAAAGGGGACCTGGTTAGGCCCGAAAACTTCCGGATCGAGCCAACACTGCCCGTCGAAGACTATTTCGATGCTTTTGGTAACCATTGCGGCCGCGTCAATGCCCCTGCAGGCGTCATTCGTTTTCTCAATGACGCAGTCATTCGCGATCCTGGCGAACTAGACGCCTACGCACCCGAGGCGCCGCAGCTCGACGTTCGCGAGACGCCAGTGGAAACGCTGTCGTTTGTCTTGCCCAGCCGCTACTGCGAAGTCGATAGCGAGCTGCTTGATTTCGCCTGGCGAACGTTCGGCCAGACTCCAACTGGATGGCCACGCGTGCAGGCCATTTGCGACTTCGTCCACGGTCATATCCGTTTCGACTACATGCAGGCGAGAGCCAATCGCACCGCTCTTGATGCTTTTCGCGAGCGGGTTGGCGTCTGCCGCGATTTTACCCATCTCGCGATTACCTTGTGCCGCTGCCTAAATATTCCGGCGCGATACGCCA